>Ga0105104_10000159_pt1 | contig 48442 bp, 65 predicted proteins | sample PPLLaktember2015_3_FD_87034 | JGI IMG/M metagenome (GOLD analysis project Ga0105104, IMG submission 87034) | Freshwater sediment microbial communities from Prairie Pothole Lake near Jamestown, North Dakota, USA - PPLs Lake P7 Core (6) Depth... | ecosystem: Environmental > Aquatic > Freshwater >... | reverse complement strand
CTACAATTCACAAGCTGGTCGTTCAGCCGCTGGTCTGACTGGGACGAATGTGCGCAGCGCGCGGCGTGGTCGCACCTGCTAAAGAAAGCGCGTCACCTGCCGTCTGCGCCCGCGCTTGAGCGTGGCAGCGTGCTTGACAAGGCGGGCGAGAACTTCCTACTAGGCAACACGCGCACGCTTCACAAAGAATTGCAGCCTGCCGCCAAGGAGCTGCGGACGATGCGCGCCGAGAAGCACAAGGTGATCCAAGAAGCATGGGGCTTCAACGCCAAGTGGGAGCCGGTGTCGAATACCGATTGGAACAACTGCAAGCTCCGCATCAAGCTCGACTTCGGTGCCGTGCGCGGAACGCACTTCTCGATCACCGACAACAAGACCGGCAAGTTCCGCGAGGACAACGTCAACAAGTACGAGATGCAGCTTGACCTGTACGTCGCCGGGGCGTTCAAGCAACTGCCGGGAATAAAGACCGCCGATGCGCGGCTGCTCTACACCGACTTCGGAATCGTGTATCCCGATGCCGAGGACATGAAGCGTTACACGCGCACCGACGCCGAGAAGCTGCGCAAGGACTGGGACCGCCGCGTGAAGCCGATGCTCAACGCGACGCAGTTTCAACCGCGCCCCGGCTACTACTGTGACTGGTGCCCATACCGCAAGGGAGGCAAGCGATACACGCGCGACGGCAAGCTGAAATCAGGTGGCGAGGTCGGCGGTTGCCGATACTAGGAGAGTATGACATGAACGACAGAGAACTCTACGCGTTGTGCTACGAGCTGATGGCCGACGACAATCCGAAAAATCAAAGAATGCAGCCTGTCAATAGGAACTGTCTCATCAGACTTGCTGAGCGCATAGCCGAAGAACGTGGATTCGACGGCTGGATTGCGTGGTACATGCAAGCCGAGATGCCGTTCACCGAGGCAGAAGTAAACGAGAACGCGTCATGAGCGAGAAATCAATGGTAGAAAACCCCGTCGTCAAGTGGGCGCGCGACCACGGCGTCACGGTGTTGAAGGTGAACCCGATCTGGTATGCCGGTTGGAACGACCGCATATTCTTCGTTCCCGGAGGTAAGCCGGTCATCGTCGAATTCAAGGCACCGGGCGTCACCACCGTGCGACCGAAGCAGAAGGCCCGCCACAAGAACCTTAGGAAACTTGGCTATGACGTCCATGTCATCGACACGAAGCAAGAAGGCATCGCGCTCATCGAGTCGCGTCTCGTCAAGAGTAGTGAACCGGCTGCCAAGAACAGAAGGGCTAGAGTGGGTTCCAGCTGACTTCATGAAGCGGGCGATGCGATGGCTGCTCCAGCATCCAGCCGCCGGCCTCATTCTCGACCCCGGTCTGCGCAAGACGTCGATCACGCTCGGCGCGTTCAAGGTAATGCTGAACAAGGGCATTCTGCAACGGATGCTGGTCGTCGCGCCGATCAAGGTCTGCTACCGCGTCTGGCCGAAGGAAATACGGAAGTGGGCCGACTTCAACGGCCTGCGCCTCTGCATACTTCATGGCCGCGACAAGACCGAAGAAAACCTTGCGCGCGACGACATCGACATTTTCTGCATCAACCCTGAGGGACTCGACTGGCTGTTCCCAGGTGAATCGCCGCTGCCGAAGCTCGCCACCGAAACCAAGGACGCATGGCGCGCGCGGAACAAGGCGCACCAGAAAGAAACGCGGAAGGCGGCGAAGCGTCGTTCAGCTCTGTTGTTCGCGCCCGGTGGCACGATGCTCACCGTCGACGAATCATCGAAGTTCAAGAACAGCAGCACTCAGCGGTTCAAGCGCCTGAAGCCGTTCTTGCCACGCTTCCAACGCCGTGCTATACTCACTGGGTCACCATCTCCAAATGGTCTGCTCGATCTGTTCGGCCAGATATACATCCTCGATCTCGGCCGCTCGCTCGGTCAGTACATCACGCAGTACCGCAAGAAGTATTTCTCGTCTGTTGGCTTCGGAGGTTATTCATGGGTTCTTAAGGAAGACGACAGCGAGCAGCAGATCTACAAGGCGGTGAAGCCGTACTTGATACGGTTCCAAGCCGAAGACTTCATGGACCTTCCCGAGTTGATCGAGAACGACATCGTGATCGACCTGCCAGAAAAGGTTCGCAAGAACTACGATGAACTCGAGGAAGACCTCATCACCATGCTCGAGAGCGGTGTGAACATCGAAGCTCCAACCGGCGGCGCGGCGCTGGCCAAGTGTGCGCAGATCGCCAATGGCGCGGTCTACTTGAACCCAGAAGGCGGGTACCGTCGCAAGAAAAGCGACTACGCCGAGCTCCACGATGAGAAGCTCTACGCGCTCGAAGACTACCTCGAAGAACGCAGCGGTCAACCGACGCTGGTGACGTACGAGTTCCACCACGACTTGATCCGCATAAGAAATTGGTTTCGCCATGCGTATCCCGCGCTGGTGCGCGAATGGGGCGACATCCCGTGCATCAGCACCGCATCGGAAAAGGTCGGCCAACGCATGGAGGATGCCTGGAACGACAACCAGATCCCGTTCATGCTGGGCCAGCCGCAGTCGATCAGTCATGGGCTCAACATGCAAGGTGGCAACGCCGACGCCATCGCGCTGTTCTCGCCCATGTATGACTACGACAACTATGATCAGCTGATAAGGCGGCTGCGGCGCTCGGGCAATACGTCGCGGCGCATCATCGTTACGCGGTTCATCGCGCGGAACACCGTCGACCGGCTCAAGATACTGGCGCTGGTGAGAAAAGGCAGGACGCAACAACGGTTCATGGATGCACTCAAGACGTACAAAACGGAGAGACGACAATGAAGGCAAGAAGGCAAGAACCGCCGTTCGCGGTGCAGATCGAACCGTCGCAGGGTTGCAATCTCGGATGCGACTTCTGCGGCATTCACGCCATCGGCTACCAGAAAAAGAAGCGCGGCACCGACCTCATGTCTATTGAAACGGCCCGCAGCATCGCCGCGCAGATGATACAGTGGGACTGGAACCCGCGCATTGAGTTCGCCATGCACGGTGAGCCCACCATGCATCCCGCGCTCGACGTGCTCATCGCCACGTTCCGAGAAGCGTTGCCACGCGGCTACATCATGGTGACGTCGAATGGCGGCGGTCTGCTCGGCGGCGACGTTGCGGGCAAGGTTCTCGGCCTCTTCGAAGCCGGGCTCAACACGCTGGCGCTCGACAACTACGAGAGCGTGAGCATCGTGCCTAAGATACTAGAAAAGCTGGGCGACGAGTTCCCCGTGCCGATCAAGCACTATCCACTAGACAAGACAGCGTCGCCGCACACCCGCCACCGCAAGCAATTGATCAGCGTGGTGCAGGACATCTCAGTGGCCGACGACGGCACGCATTCGCACTTGAACAATCACGCAGGCTCGGCGTTCCCGAAAAACTATGAGCACAATTCTGCGCGCTGCGCCAAGCCGTTCCGTGAGATGTCGATACGCTGGGATGGCTCCGTGGCGATCTGCTGCAACGACTGGCCGGGATACTACCATTGCGGCAACGTCGTGACCGACGGACTCGACAAGGTATGGAACGGCCCCGCGTTCGCAGCGGCGCGCAAGGTTCTGTACCACGGCAAGCGCGGCATGATCAAGCCATGCAACGGATGCGACGCGCTCAGCTATCGCGTTGGTCTGCTTCCCGACAAGCTCGGTCGTGAATCGCTACCGACGCCCGACGCCACGACCAAGCGCGCGATTGAACTCGCGCAGGCGAAGGGACCATTCACCGTTCCAGTACGTCCACCGATGGAGGCATGATATGCACAAGATGCAAGAAATCGCCTTGATCTACGCACGCGAACAGGTTGGAGGCGGAAGCACGTCGTTCACCGTGCATCTGTACGAAGGCTTCAAGCAGGCGGGCATTCCGTTCAGACTGCTGCGGTTCACCGACAGGCCGAAGCGACCGCGAAGACTGGCGGGCTACACCGGCGTCATAGCTGAATACGTGACACCGGACGAAATGAGGGCCATCGTGCGTTCGCAGCCATCGGTTCTGCTGGCGCCAGAACACTCGCGTCACCTGCCTGAACCCGACATACTTTCGTCACTGGCAGCCGATGGCATGCGTCTTGTGATCCATGATCCGAACGAGTTCATGGCACGCACGCACGCCAAGATATTCGATCACCTGCAAAATAGATCAATAATAAAGCGACCAATCGCGATCCGCCCAAGCATGAAAACCCACTTCAAAGATGCCGTGTTCATCCCACATCCTTACTGGCGTGAATACGAGGGATGGCAGGGCAAGGACCTCATGAAGCGCGGCCCCGGCTGCACCATCGCCCGCTTGACGTTCGTGAAGCGACCGACGATAATTCTCGACGCCAACCGGCTGCTCACGCCAGCGATGCAGATAAAGATACACGGTGCCGAGAACCGGCTGTTCACCTACACGAAGGTTCTGCCGCACTATCCCGAGTTCAAGCAGGGAGGTTACAATCTGCCGCTCGAATGGGGCATCAGCGCGCGCGTGGCCCGTCAGCATCGCTTCGCCGTCGACATGACGTACTTCCCCGAAGACGGCGGCGGTTCGCAATATACGTTCATGGAAGCCTGGGACGCGGGAAGCGTCAACATCTGCCACGAGGACTGGCTGCGCTACGAAGGAGAAATGAAGCACCGCGTGAACTGTTGGGCGGTCGAGTCGCCCGAAGAACTGGCGAAGCTGATCAAAAATTCGTACAGCTCGAAATCTCTGCAAACAGAACTCAGAAAAATATCTGCCGCTTCCACCGAGCATCTCGAACGCAAGCACGATCCAGCGACTATCGCCCGCGCTTACTACAAGGAGCTGACACGATGAAAATGAAAATATACATTCCAACGCGCGGTCGTGAACGCCTGCGCACCGTTGAACGCTTTGGCGAAGACCTGCTGAACAAGTATTCGGCGGTGCTGGTATCGTCGCGCGACAATGCGATCAAATACGATCTTAAGAAGTACGTCGACCGCGCCAAGCTTCTGTTCACTCCGCCGAAGGTCGACGGCATCGCCGCCACGCGCCAGTTCATTATCAACAACGCAGCCGCGCTTGAAGTCAACGTGGCGTTGATGCTCGACGACGATCTGCCGACGTGGTGCCAGCGTAATCCAGATCCCGAGATCGACACCGGCGAAGACGCGAAGTATCACAAGGCAAGCGTCAGGGAAATTGCCGACGGTCTTGCCGACTTCGCCAAGATCATGCAGAAGTATGCGCACGGATCGATCGGTCATCGCCTGTTCTGCCAGCGCCATGCTCCCGTCTACTACAATATGCGCATGCTCCGCGCGCTGGCGTACAACATTCCGATGGTCGAGAAGGCCGGTGTCAAGTTCAGAGTGCCGGTAATGGAGGACTTCGATTTTCAGTTGCAGCTGATGACGAAGGGATACGAGAACGTAATCTACAACCGTCTCGTCCAAGACCAATACGGAAGCAACATCGAAGGCGGATGCGCCGAGTACCGCACACCCGAAGTGCAGGCCGCAGCCGCAGCCAAGCTCAAGGAACTGTGGCCCGACATCATCACTATCACGACGCGCAAGCCAAAGCGTTCATGGGGCACGGGCATGGAAGGCGAGCGCGTCGACGTGAAGGTGAACTGGCGTCGCGCGATTCTTGCAGGTCGTCAGCTCAAGGAGAAAAGGAAATGAAAGTAGCAGAACTCCTCGAATTCATCAAGAGGCGGCACGCGATATTCTTGAAGCGCAACGCTGGCAAGAAAAAGCCGTGGACCGACGACAAGATCCTGCAACGATTCAAGTTCTGCAACGTGTACCGAGAACTTGATACCGTGACCATGTGGATCGCGCAGCATTGGCGCACGCCATTGATCGGCAATCCAGATCTCTGGTTCGCAATGAGCGTCGCGCGTTGGGTCAACTGGCCGCCGACGCTGTACGCCATCGGCATCCCGGTACCGTGGAAAAAGGACAAGTTCATTCGTGTTCTGCGCGAACGCAGCGCGCGTCATGAGAAAGTGTGGACCGGCGCATACATGATCGGCACGCAGGGCCACGCCATGGACAAGAACCTGTTCATCGCCGAGAGCGTGCTCAATCCGTTGTGGCAGGAACGCGAGTATCTGCGTCCACGGCCCGACGACACGCTGGCGACGTTTGCGGCGCGCGTCATCGCGGTAAAGAACCAAGGAAGGTTCATGGTCGGCCAGATGATCGCAGACGCGAAGTATGCCGACAACGTGCTCATGGAATGCCGTGACTGGCACACGTTCGCCGTCAGCGGCCCCGGCAGCCGACGCGGCATGAACAGAGTGTTCAACCGCGACGTGCATTTCCATTGGAACGAAGACGACTGGCACCGGCATCTTATGATGCTGCAAGAAGCGGTGAACCCGAGCCTGCCACAAGGCTGGGAGAAGCTGCACGCGCAGGATCTGCAGAACTGCCTGTGTGAATTCGACAAGTATGAACGCGTGCGCCTGGGACAAGGTCGGCCGCGTTCCCTTTATCAAGGAGTATGACATGCGGTGCATCATCGTAAGAAACGTAAACGAGGGACTGTCGAAGGCGCTGTTTGAACTCGTCACGCATCGGGTAACGCGCGACACGCGCAACGGCCCGGTCATCGCGTTCCCGTATCCAGTGTTCACAGAATACACGCGGCCCACCGAGCGCGTTCTGTTCAGCCCGATGCGCAACGCCAATCCCGTATTCCATTTCATGGAAGCGCTGTGGATGCTGGCGGGCCGACGCGACGTTGACTTCCCGGCGACATTCGTCAAACGCATGCGTGAATACAGCGACGACGGCGAAACTCTGTGGGGCGCGTATGGCTATCGCTGGCGCAGCTTCTTCGGTTTCGATCAACTCAGTTGGGTCGTCGATGAAATGAAGTCGAACCCGCAGACACGACGTTGCGTGATTACCATGTGGAACGCCATGCACGACGGCGTGATCGACAAGGACTACATCAATTCCGATCTCGTCGTCGGCGGTCGTGGCGGCAAAGACGTGCCATGCAACACTCACATCTACGTCGACACGCGGAGCGAACGACTGAACATGTCCGTCTGCTGCCGTAGCAACGACATTCTGTGGGGCTGCTATGGATCGAACGCCGTTCACTTCAGCATGTTGCAGGAATATCTCGCGGCGGCGGTCGGCGTGCCGGTTGGCAGGTTGATTCAGTTCTCGAACGATCTGCACCTCTACGCCAGCACCGTTGCCGAGCATGACATCGTTCCAATGGCGCTCGACGCTCACACGCATAACTACTATGAAGCCGACGGGAGTGATAAAATAGTCACTACTCCCCTGCTGGCCGAGGGCGAGAAGTTTTCGGACTTCGACAACGACTTGAAGTCGTTCTTCGAAACCTACGACCGCGACGGCATTGCAGGCCAGATGGCGAGGGGATACCGCACGCAGTTCTTCAACTTCGTGGTGGCACCGATGCTCACCGCCTGGGACAATCGTCGCGATCCGCGCAAGGCACTGAGCTATGCCGCGATCATCGGCGGCAGCGATTGGCGATTGGCGACGAAGAACTGGATCACGCACAACTTCATTAAGGAGAAGACGACATGAGCATCCGCACCGATCTCGAATTCATTCGTTCAGGAATGAACGTGCGACGTTATCACCAACGCTACACGGCGCAGTCCGACACCGTGGCTCATCATTCTTATGGCGTGGCTCTGCTGGTGAACATGATCGACCCAACGGCGCGCAAGGAAGTCTTGCTGGCGGCGCTGGTGCACGATCTTCCCGAAGGCGTCACCGGCGACATGCCGGGCCACGTCAAGGCCGCGCTTCCACCGTCGATGCGGCATGAACTGAGCAACGTCGAATCGCAACTGCTGGCGAAGCACGATCTGCTATTCGACCTCTCGCTCGATGAAGCGCAACTGCTGAAGCTTTGCGACAAGCTCGAGAGCCTGCTGTTCTGCATCGAAGAACGGCAACGCGGCAACAAGGGACTGCGGTCGTGCGGCGACAAGTGTTCTGCATGGATCAACGAGATAATGCAGAGCGCGGCAACCCTGTCTAGCGTCGGCAGCGCCCGCGCCCGTTCTATCGTCATCGCAGCAACAATCAAATGGGAGCACGTGAAATGAGCGCCAACAACAGACAGGAAGGCGGCAGCCACTACGCCGCAGGCGGCAACCGCTATCAGCATTGGGACTACACGGTGCGCGCACTCGACAATTCCTATCTCGAGGGATGTCTTACGAAGTATGTCATGCGTAGTCGATTCAAAGGAACACCGCTCAACGATCTCAAGAAGGCGCGACACTACGCCGAGAAATTGATCGAGGAATCGAACGCGGGCGAAGTGTCGCCGCTGTTCAACCATCATTATCGGGAATTGACATTCGACATCGGCAGAATGTCGCGTATGCATGAACTGAACGACGAAGAACACGAGATTCTCGTTCGCGTTGCCAACTGGCGCAGCGTCGACGACATTCTTCATATCGTCGGCGTGATCGACCACCTGATCGCGCTGGCGGTGCAGGCGCAGGCAATCGGCCCACCGCATCCCACTGAATAAATTGTCACAGAGCTATGATAAGATAATATTTTTCCGTCACTGGTTGTGATACATAGCTCGACTGTTATCAACGCTTTTTCCAACGGTGTGATAAAAACAAGGGGATTGCAAACGGTATTCGTTTCAGCGCAGCCTGTGTTCACCGGGCGGCAACCGCCACCGGCACCGGGCAATCCGCCCACCACGAAACAGGAGCTCTATCATGGCTAAGTCCTCGAAGTCCGCCAAGTCCATCACCAACGGCAAGAAGGTTGGTCGCATCTCGAAGTCCGAGCGCAACGTCGCCGCAACGGAAAAGGCTGGTGTCCGCACCCGTCAGGTAATGTCGGGGCAGCAGGTCGGTGAAGTCGCCGTCAGCGGTCAGCAGTCGAAGCCGGTCCGCGGCAAGAAGGCCGCAGCGAAGGCGGCACCGGCCAAGAAGGGCGGGAAGTCGAACGGTGCGAGCGTTCAGCAGGGGCAGCGCGGCCGAGTCAGCGAATTCCCGGTCGACATGAAGGTCAAGGCGACGACCGAGTATGAGCCCCGGGAAGGCAGCTTCGCCGCCAAGATCATGGCGCTGGCCACGAAGCCGACCACCATCGGCGCGATCATCGATCAGGCGACTGCCAAGCGCAAGGAGTACTTCCGCAACTCCGTGTGCGCCGAGTCGGCCGATGCCGCACGCCGCAGCATCACGATCCGGGTTCGCTCGCTCCTTCGCAGCGAATGGCTCCTGCCGACCAAGTAAGCGACGACCATCAACGCCCCCTGCTACGGCAGGGGGTTTTGATTGATGGGCCGCGCGAGCATGGGCAGGCGACGACCGCAGGGGCAGCGGCACCGGGCCGCAGGGTCACATTCCAGGCCGCTCCAGCGGCTCTGTACGGCCGTCGGGGCATGGGGCCGGTACCATCGCCCCGGCACCGGGCCGCGCGGGCCGCCTACGTGAAAGTGACGGTTTTATCACTGTAAAAGCGGGGATTGTTTGGCGAATCATATATATGATATACTTCGCCCATCGGCACCGCACCGGGGCCGACCACCGAGGAACACCACGATGCCTATCAAGTCGACCAAGCGCGCCAGCAACCGCAACTCCCAGTTCCAGCGCGGCACCGGCTGTTATGACTGCGAAGTGTGCGGCCGTAAGGCACGCGCTACAGCCAACACGCCGCACGGCGAAAAAATCTGCGAGGAATGCTACGACATCGCAGGCATCTACAACGTATACCAAGACTGCGGCAACGGCGAAGAGCTCGCGCAGTACTTCAACGACGTGCAAATGCTCTGCGCCCGCATCGTCGAGAAAGGCGGCACGCTCGACAGCGACGCGCGCCAACTCCTCGAGATGGCGATTGGCGCAGCGACGACGATCATCGACACGACGACAAGCGACGCCGAGTTCTACGTCAGCGACATCGCCGGCATCAAGTAATCAAACCGGGGCGCGGCACACGTCGCGCCCCACTTCACCGATAGGAGCGAACCACCATGTCTAAGTTCATCGTCGAGTACCGCAGCGCCAGCAACGAGATTCTCGGGTATCTGCACATCCCGTGCCGCAGCGCGCGCACGCGCCACTTCACCACGACGAATATCCGCGCTGCGGCACGACTCGACCGCAACCGGGCGCTCATCGCTGCGACCAACTACAATCAGCTCTACCGCGACGAAGGGAACAGCGCGTCGGTACTGCCTGCCCCGCGCGACCTCGACCCGTTCGCTCATGTAATGGTGCGACGCCCCTAATCCCGCCGCGCCAAGCTCGACTTCCCAAATCCCCGGCCCTAGTGCCGGGGATTTCGTTTGCCTGCCTGCCGACCTGCGAGCCTGCCAAGCTCGACAGCGCCAAACCGCTCCAGCGGCTCTGTGCGGCCCGCCTGCCGTTTTTGGCTACGGTGGCACCGGCCGACGCCTACACGCCCCGCAGCGCGCGACTGGAGCGGCCTGGATGGCTCCTAGGCGCAGCCCATGCCCCGCAGCGGCCCGCGTGGCGTCGGCCCGGTACAGGGGCCGCGCCTGCCCCGCCTGCCCCGTAGCGGGCCGCACGTTGCGCCCTGCCCTAGTGGCTGCGGCTGCGACGCTTCGCACGCTTGCGCCCCGCCTTGTGGGCTTCATACTTCTTGCCGACGCTTTGAGGGATGCCGACCTTCTTCGCGAACTTCTTGCTATGAGCAACGGCGCGCATGAGCTTCGCTTGTTTCTTCGACTTGTACGGCACTTCCTTTTCCTCCTTTCTTTTGACGTCGTCAATGAGTGAATCTACGATGCCGCTGCTCAACGCTTCACTGATGATTTGCACGACGACCTCCCTAGATGTAGTAGTTCTTGCCGATGTCGTTGGGACCGTCGCCGTTGGCGATGAGGATATCCTTCGCCAATCCCGTCTTGTATCCCGTGTATTCAAAATCGACGCGATCACGTTCGCCCTGCCGCAGATAGTTGAAGCCCGACGTGTTCTCGTGGAAGTGCGAGTTCTTCGACAGCTTTCCGAGAACGGTGCCGCTGGCGTTGTGATGCGTGATGCGATTGCCGATGATCCAGTATTCGTCGGCACCGATGGCCTGAACGCCGAGATTGGAATTCTCGAGACGGTTGCGCCGGATCATGACGTTGGTGATCGGTACGATGCTGGCTGCACCGTGGAACAGCAGAATGTCGGCCGATTGATTGTTGTGGATGTAGCAATCTTCGATGACGATATCATCGGTCACCCACGTTCCCGACCGCGGATTCGCCGGTTCCACGTCGATACCAGCGCCGGGACCTGTTCCGCCAATATCGAAGATCTCGCTTTTCTGGATCACGATGTGAGTTCCGCGGCCGATGCTGATTCCTTGACGGCGGTTCTTGCTGAGCGACGCACCGCGCACGAAGATGTCATTGCACATTTCATCGTCGCGGTCATCGTCGATGTTCTTCGCGCCGATCACCATGCCGTCGCCTGTTCCATTGAACGCCATTGCGTCGAATACCGAGACACGCTGCGATCCCAGCACCTGGATGCAGTGACCCCATTCATGCGTGTTGAGCGCGGCGTTGCCCTGCTCGGAATAGATGTGCGTCTCGCGGTCGCCAATCACCATGGAACCCATGCCGAACTGAATGACAGAATCGGTGATGCCGTTGGCGCGCAGCACGCCATAGCCCCGAGAATCGTTCGTCTTGCACTGGAGCACGGCACCGTCCTCGAGAACGAAGCGCATGTTGGACTTCATGCGGACTCCGGTGTTCACCGCTTCGATGAGGTACATGCCGCGCGGAACGATGAGGTCGCCGCCGCCTGCGGGGAGCGCCGCGATTGCAGAGTTGATCTGGTTCTGCGCTTCGGTCTTGCCGGTGGTGTCGGCGCCGAACGACTTCACGTTGACGTAGGGCCACGGCTTCCGCATCGGAATCGGCACGGTGGCGGTGAGCATGCTGGGATTGTACGTTGCCATTTCTAATCTCCCGGTGGTGGTGGTGGTGGAGTGACGGTAGTCTTGATAATTGTCTTCGGCTTCGTTTCTTCGGGGTCACCTCCCTTGATTATCGTGATCGTGATATGACAGAACGAGATGCAGAATGGATTCGCCAGCGGCATCGACAGCAGGTCTGGTCCGTTGGTCGGTGGTGCCGTTGCGCAGCCCGCCAGCAGAAGCATGAATGCGTAGCGCATCATGGCTGCACGACCGGCATCCAGTGCCAGTGATAGTTGATGCGGCCGATGTTCATGATGATGTTGTTCTCGGCGCACCACTTTTCTTTCAGCTTGGCGCAATGCTCGGCTGCCTGTTCTGCGGTGGTGCCGGTGGCCAGTATCTGCAACGGCCAGTGATTCCGGCACACGACGATCTGCATGGCGTCGTCCATGTTCAGGAACTCGGCTTGAGCGACTCGATCTGGTCGTCGGTGAGCGGCGTGACGACGGCCACTGGATTCGCCCGCAAGAAATTCGAGAGCTGCTGGCGGCGCGTGTTCTCGTACAGGCCGGGTGAATAGACGTACGTTTCCTTTTCCGACTCGACGTACACGCGGTCGCCTGCATGGCCGGTCTTCGGCAACGTGGGAACATGTTTGACGTCCACCTGATCGTCGCGCGGCTTCTTGGGGTTGTAGGCGAGATCGGTCTTGATCCAGCCTGCGTTCATCGTGTCGGTGCCTTCGCGCACGAGAGCAGTCGGGATGCTGATGCGAACGCGCGGCATCGTGATCGGCTCGCCGTAGTCGTCGACGATGAAGTCGCCAGCTTCGTCCACTTCATACGCCGATGTTTCGACCATGATGTTCTGCGCCGTCGCAAGCTCGGTGTCGGCGGTGAGCAACTTCAGGTGAACACGAATGAAGCGCCCGTCTGGAACTTGATACGTCGTTGAGTTCCCAGGCGCATCCTTGACCTTGATCGTTTTGACTTCATTGCCATTGCCGTTCATTTCTATCTCCTACATTCCAAGCTGCTCAAAGGCAGCGTTCTCGGCGATTTTCGCCAGCATGTCACGCAGAGCGCCATCGAGCGCCAGCGCCCGCGTGTTCTCGGTGCTACCTTTCTTCGTGATGAGGTCGTCCTTTGCGCACGATGCCGTGCTCACGCCTTCGATGGCCAGTCCCATCTTGTCGATGTATGGACGGCCGTTGATGTCGCGCGCGAACGCGCAGCACGTGATTCCGAACATGCTGGTATCAGCGCCTGCACCGCGCGCGAACCGCACCGCCGCATGGTAGCCGTTCACTTCATACCCGGTCTCGTCGGGCGCGAGGTCTTTGAGATCGACCTTCTGGCACGGCAGCAGAACAACGTCGAAGTTCTCGTTGATGCGCGGCGTCACGATCTTCGGCATCTGCTCGGGCGAGCGGCGGCGATGCGCCGGAGCTTTCTTCGTGGCCTTCTTGGCCACCTTCTTCGTGACCTTCTTGGCGACTTTCTTGGCCATCACGATCTCCTACGGCTTGAGTGAATTGTGCGTTGCGATGCGACGACCGACGCGTTCACCAGCGAAGTAGCTTGAACCGCCGACCGAGATATGACTGACCAGCTTGTTGCCAATGAAGTCGCACTTCGTGACCTGTTCCCACCTGATCGTGCCGTTGTCGTCGACGAGAACCTGCTCGCCAAGCATTTCACCAATGAACTTAGAAGTGCCGTCCTGCAACGTCATCGGCGTTGTCTCGCCTGCGGAAACGGCGATTCCGCTTTCGGTTTCAATGCGATAGCTTGCGCTAATTCGCAGTTGATTGCCAGTCACGGACTGCGACACCACGCCCGCCTGATCGATGATGTCGATACTGTCGAGTTCATTGATGTCGCCAGCGAGTCGTCTATCGATGAACATGTCACTGCACACGCATGACCCGCCACCGCCACCGCCACCTGAACCGCCGGTGCCGAGAACAGGCGTCGTGACCACCGCGTCGCCGATCCACATTCTGTCGTCGGAATTCGAGATGTTGGCGGCGTTGGTCGTTATGTTCAACGTCTTGGCACCGCCACTGTAATCAGCGTCGATGTAGTACAGATAGTACGTGACCGTCGTTGATCGCGCTTGATTGACGTTACCGCTAGATGCGTTGTAGGCAATGCTGGCGCTGCCCGCGACAAGCGATCCCGATGCAACGTTGAACGCGACCGATGCAGGCGAGCCGGTAGTTGGAATGGTGAACGTGATTGCAGCGCCGCTCCATCGCGATCCCGTCGAGCCGGTGCGAACCGGAGTGAGATTACGCTGGTCACCGATCTGGTAGCCGCTGCCTGGAATTGTGAGATCTTCGAGCTTGCGAATCCACACGTTGCTGAAGCCTGCGTCGAGCAGAATACTTGTTGCGTGCGTATACGCTGTTCCCGCGTTGTTCGTCACCGCTGCACCGAAGTCGGGGCGCATGAACGCTGCACTTATTCCAGTTGGAACCTTCACTATTCCTTTGTATGTACCGCTTCCGCGGTTGGCTGCGTTATCAAGCGTAGTGATTACGGCAGTCCAAGTTCCGACGGCTGCACCGCTACTGTCGTAGAAGTGAACACTGGCGCGCGTGCGGGCGTCGATGGTGCCGGGAATCGAACCGTTGAATGAATTGGTAACAGTGAAACCGAATTCATACGACTTGCCGGCCTGCACTGGAATGTTCGGAGCCCAGAACGCAGACAGGCGCGACGCGCCAGCGGCAAGTGCAGTTTGACCGTAGATGCGACAACGGATCTGCGTGCCGTTCCACAGTACGCCGTTCTCAGCATCTTGCGTTATTCCGCCCGACGTTGGATATACATACCATCCATCGCACAACGCGACGTTCACCGCCTTGTATACGTTCGTCGCCATTCCCAAACGATTGTAGGTGAAATTAGGATTCGGCGCGAGATTTTCACCGGGGACGTAATCGGCACCGTACATCACTACGTCGGCAATATGCTGAAGGATGACGACCTTCGCCTGATAGTAGTCGGCCCACTTCGATCGGAACGTGGTGCCGACGACATTCGTGATGTTAGTCAGGTTGTTCCACGCAACGGGCGACGTGAGCGTACCGAGATACGTTTGAAGTGCTGAGTATGCAGAATTGTATGCAGTGAGGTCGGCATCAAGATCGTACTTCACCGCCTGCGCCGAGATTCCAGCTTTCTCAGCAACGGCGACGTTCCAATCGTTGATCACGCGCTTTTTCTCGACGACGCTGAGCACGTTGTCGCTTGCCATGTTCGACAGATCGGCCGCTGCGGCATTCGCAGTAGTGATCGCGGTATTGGCGGTCGTCTGCGCGGTATCAGATAGTGACTTCTGCACGTTGTAGATCTTGTTGAGCACGATCTGGCGCTTAGAATATACGTCGTTCCATTTTGACTTGTATGTCGATCCGACGATTGGCGTGTTCTGCGTTTGATCGTTCCACGCTGGCGACAGCGTGTTGAGATACGCAGTAAGCGCCGTGATCGATGCGTCGTAATTCGTTTTCTCGGTGGTGATCCCGAGATTCGTTGCCTCGGCGTCGATGCCAGCCTTGTCGTTGATGATCGTGTTGTAGTTGGTGATCGTTGCTTTCTTTTCGACTTTGGACAAGACGTTGTCGCTCGCCTGCGCATTGATCTCAGCCATCGCCGCTGCCGCATCGGCCGCCGCTGCCGCCGCTTGATCACTCGCATCTTGCACGGAAGTCGGTTGCAGCGTTTGATCGAGAACGTCGAGCGTCGACGAATACGCCGGAACGCTCCGCCTCTTGTTCGCGCCGATGGCGATGACACGGAACTGCCACTTTCCGCTGAAGCCTTGATCGTATTGCGTGCTCAACCCGGTTACGCGCTGCAATGGCGTCCAGTTGCGGGCGTTGCCCTTCCACTGTATTTCATAGGACACAGCGCCGACAGCCTTGTTCCAGTGAGCTGTGAGGAACGTCTGCGCCAGCACCGAGCCAGCGCGCGGCGTTGCGCTGATCACCAGTCCAGTGGGCGGCACTTGAACAGGCGGTGCGATGCCGCTGATCCTGCGCTTGTCGAGCGCGTCGCCAAAGTCGACCGCACCGAAGATGCTTGGATCGTGTTCAAGACCCGTCAGCTCGAACGACAACGTATCAGAACCCTTCGCTTCGATGACACTGATCACGCGGAACAGTTGCGTCATGAGCGATGCGCTCTCGGTGGCCCACGGTGAACCGACGACCGGAACATTGCCAGCGCCAAGCGTGGCGAAGCCAAGCGTCTTCGTTCCAACGTTCACGCTGGTGATCGCGCGGTCGATGGAAGTGCCATCGGGCTTGATCATGATAAGCGTGTCACCATTCACCGGCGGTGGCGTCGACAACGCATCAACGGTGAGCGTGGTGAGCGTGGCTGAATGAACCCTGCCGCCGATCCTGCGGCCCGCGCGCTTGGCATCGGCAACGCGCACGATCTGGCCGGGCACGGCAACGGTTCCCTCGAGACCGACTTCCCAAGTGCAAGTGTCAGTGAGCAGACGCTCGCTGAGTAACAGCCAACGCCCGAGTCGACGCGCCGTTCCCTGTGAGGTGCAGCCAATCGCATTGATTTGAGTTGTCTGTACTCCATAGCGCGCGATGCCGACGGGATCGTCGACGTATTCAACCTTCGTTCTGCCGAAGTCGGTTGGATCGCTCCACGAGACCAAGCACACCGTGTGACGCGCGCGACGGCCCGAGCCTTGATACGTGAACTTGCCATCCTTGACGTTGGCATTCGTGTAGACGTATGAAGGATCGGTCGGCATGTCGCACACCGGCACGATGGCACCGCCAGCCCAATAGCTGATACCGCGGAAAATGCTGGCGAGGTCGCTCAGCACCTTGAACGCTTCTTCCTGACGTTGCAGGTAGATCGACGCGGCGAAGCGCGGTTCAGTCGGCACCGCAGTGACGATGGTCTTGCCAGCGGCGGCGGCTGCCGTCGTGAGGTCCATCTCGTACGTCATTATCATTTTCGTAGCGGTGACTTCGGAAATGATGCCGCGTCCGTTGTTGTTACTGGCCGCGAAACCGCTCACCGTCACTTGGTCGCCAGCGAGGAAGCCGTCGGTGATGAACGATCCAGTGGCGCGATTGAATGAATTGTCGGTCGCAGATACGCTGATCGAAGTCGAGCCGGTGGTCACCGCCAGTCGCAGCGGCTCGCCCGTTGGAACGAGTTCATCGCAGTATTGCGCAATTCCGAAGAGCGCCCACTTGTCGATGAGCGATGCCGACACGATATGGCCGAGACCATAGCGCGCGTGCGTCACCATGTCATAGTAGACCCACGCTGGATTGTTTGTCCACGAGCTCTTGAATGTTCCGTCCCATGTGCCGGTGTAGACGCGGGTGAACGCGTTGTAGTTGGTCGGCACCTGAACGACGCGGCCCATGATGTAGTAGCCGCGCGTCGGAATCGAACGGAACTGCGCTGCATCGACGATGACGCCAGCGTATGCGCTCATTGGATAGCGGAACTTGGCGTCGATGATCTCCGTGTAGGAATCGATCATCGTCGTGTCGTTGATGTTGGAATCGAGCGTGTCGGCCGTGAGGCGTCGCACGCGCAATGACCAGCTTGACGTGGCCGCTGGCAGATCGATGCGATGACTGCGCTGATACTTCGTGCTGGCCTTGCCGTCGAACGCGCCGTTGATCACCTCGACGTATGCGCCTGCATCGGTCTTGATGTCGATGGCGTACTGGACGCGATAGCCAGAAAGATCACCGGTGGTGAGGTCTTGCTGCGTCAATGCGTTGGCACTGACCATGACGCGCAGCGCATCAAGCTCGGTGTTGTTGATCGCGCGCACGAATGGCGACGCCGCCGTGAGCTCGACGTTCACCGCGATCTCGTTCTCAACCGACGGGAAGCCCTTCATCGGGCTTTGCGTCTGCGTGCCGAGACGCGAGTCTACGATCACGTTCTTGAAGTTGAACGAGCCGTCTGGATTAGTGACCGGCGTCTCGTCGAGATACACGTCGCGCAGCATTTTCTTGCCGGTGCCATGGACGAAGCCATAGATCGGCCCTTCGCTGATCAAGTCGAGAATGCGCGCCTGCGCCAGCGAGATAAGACTATCTGGCGCTTCAATCGGAGTACGAGATGTCGCCTCGCCTCCCTTCGCGCCCGCAATGACGCGACGACGCTTCCTTGTTGAACCATCAGCAGCCATGATCGTATTCCTATGGTGAATCCATTATCGAATTGACATTGACGTGAACGAAGTTGCCGCCACCGCCAGCGCCGTCGATTGTCGCGCCGTCAGCACTCGGCGCATACACGTCGTCCTTCGCTTCGAGTGACGCGCTGACCACCGCGCTGCCAACAAACATAGGACCGCCGTATGCGACGGGAACTGGATTTCCCTGCGCCTGCGTATTCACCGGACCGTTGAACGCGTAACTGGCGCGGTTTTCCTTGTCGCCTTCGCCTGCATCGGACTTCGTTGTCGACATCAGCATCGTGATGATGCCGCCTGCCATGAGCGCTGCACCGGCATAGATGAGTGGAACGCCGAACGGCGTCTCAATGAGGATCACGCCGACGACGATCAACACCGCTCCGGCGATGGTGGCGATGGTGCTACCGCTGGCACCGACGATGATCGGCACGAATTTTATCTCGTCGTCGCCCGATGGATATCTGAGTTCTTGGACGATGAGGTTGCGGTCGCCAGCGTAGACGGCGAATTCCATGCCATGATCCTTCGCTCCCATGAAGAACGCCGTGATGCCTGGGATCATCGCGCACAACGCGCGCGCGGCTTCTGCGGGCGACTCGACGGCAAAGCGATGCCGCCTTCCGAATTTCTTTCCAAGCACGCCATGAAGCGTGATCGTTTTGACTTCACTTGACATGACCATCTCCAGCGTAGTGCAGAAACATCCGCGTGGTCTCGCGCCAGTAGCCTCCATACACGTCGCGGCTCGACAGCTTGCCGTAGACATGCTGAAGAATGCGCGTGTTGTCGATGTAGACCGCGGCATGATTGATGTCTGGCTCGCCGCGTCCTGGCTGCGGTATCTGCATCAGAATAAGATCGCCGGTCTCGAGTTCCTTTTCAGTGGTCTCGACGAAACCCTGCGCGGCGAAGTTCTTGACGTACAGATCCTTTCCCTTGTACCACCAGTCATACTCGTCTTCGGCTGGCCGCGTGAGCACGACACCGCGGTTCCGCAGATACCAGTCTTGGACGAGAGTGAAGCAATCGAGTATTCCATACGTGAACTCGCGCCCGATGAGGTCGGCTTCGTAGCCGCAGGGATTGAAGTCATGCACCGCGACGAAGCGCGGCGTGTCTTCGCCTGCGTCCATGTGAACGGCGACGATGCTCCACGGCAGTTCCGACGCTTCGCACATGACCAGATCGGCTTCGCTCGGCAACGCGCCAACGTCGGGATGGCTGTGAACGATGCGCGTGACCTTTCCAATATCTTCGGTAGCGGCGTACTGCGCCGGGTCAATGGTGAAGTGAGCAGCTTTGGTCGCGAGATTAGTGCATGGAACGTAGCGCTCACGCCCCTTGATTACAGCCACGAGACCGCACGACTCGCGTGGATAGCATTCCAGCGCGTGGTCGGTCGCAGCCTTGAGCGTGGCGGCTTTCATCGCACCAGTCCAGCAGCGGGGAACCCGCCATGATTGAGGACGCCGTTCTCGCCAAAGCGTTTCTTGCACGATGTGACCTTCTTACCGCAGTCGTCAAGCGCGGGATTTGACGTCGGCGTGTCGTCGATCTTCGCCACCGGCCCGCCAGTGTATCCGCAATTCGCATCGCGGTAGCGCCATGGACATTGATTGGCGATGATCTGTCGGCGCGGAAGCTGCACGTTGTTGAAGTCCATCGCGCTGGCAAGCTCGAACGATGCCTGTTCTGCGGTTTCATGCGTCTTGCGCTCGATGAACCATATCTCGTCGGGAAACTTCTGCGTTGGATCGGCGGTTGGATTTCCGCCTGGGAAGTTGGCGGCGTCGAGATACTTGGTCAGCGTGCGACGCCGCGTGAAGATGGAACCGACGAGATCGTCGTAGCTGAGACACAGCGCGGTAATCGAACCGTTGAGGTTGGAAAGACTGAGAACAGGCGTCGGCGGCTTGCCGCTGGCCGCACGGTCGAAACCTTCCGCCTGAATCGGCCATGGATCGTACTGCAGTCCCTGCCACCAGATCGAGCCGATCTGCGGATAGCCGTGGAATCGGAATATTCCGACGCCAAGAGTCGTCGCATTGACCTCGTAGACCTCGATGAGGCCACCGGGTTCAAGCGATTGCATGTCAGCTTGAATGGTCATGGCACGAATATCTGTTCGAGAGTGAAGGACAGCGTCTCTTGACCGCCGCTGCGAGGAGTGTTGTTGTAGCCGGTGCAAAGATACAGACCCTGCACCGCGCCGATGACCGGTGGCGTCCAGTTGAACGAGATACCGATATGCGCATCGAGAAACTGCTTGATAGGCAGAATGTCGGCGGCAGCGCGGTCGAACTTCAACGGCCACACTTGAAACTTCACGTTCAAGCCATCGGGGATAACCTGCGCATAGCCGTCACCAAACTGCGTTTTCATTATGCGCATCTTGATGTCGCCCGACGGACCGTCGTCTGGCAGAAAATTGAAGGTATCAGCCATGTTGCATTCTCCATAGCGAGCCGCCTGCACGCTGTTCTTGGTTCACGAGATCGCGGAAGCGCATGTCGACGAGTTCCTTGAACTGACGCATGCTGTTTTCTCGGTCGGCGTTGGACTGCGTCGACGACGATGAACCATCGCTGTTGATGTTGAACGTCGAGTTGAGCGTGACGCCTGCGTTCCCACCACCGAGGAGCGCCTGTTGCGTGAGCTGACGTGCTGTGATCGCCGCAGGCCCGCGCACAAACTCGGGGCCGTATTCGCCAACAACGCCGATCTTACCCGGAGGAATGCGACCGCCCTGATCGTGTTCAGTGAATTGCTGCGATTGGATCTGGCGGACATTGGCGATGCCTGCAATGATCGCCGCCGCTGCGGCTGCCGCGCCAAGCACTGGACCGACGTATGGAATCTTGACCATTGATGCGTATGCACCAGTCGCGGCTTCATACGTATTGATGATGGCTTGCGCGGTCGACGCCGCCTTTGAGATTTCAAACGCGCGCTTCGCCTGCTTGCTATGACCCTTTGAATACGTCTCGGCAAGCTGAGCGATGGCTCCGAACATATCGCTGCCTACCTGCGCCATTGCCTGATTCTTTTCTTTTTCGATTGCAAGCTGTTTCTCGGTCGTTTCGCGTTCAAGCCTGAGGATGAGATCACGCCGTTCTTCCTCGGTGAGCTGGGTAGACTTCATGATCTCATCGCGGCGACGTTGCTGATACTCAGCCTCAAGTTCCTCCTCGCTCAGGAGCCCGTCGTAGAGGGCGTCTTTCTTTTGCTGAAGGGAATCCTTGTAAGACTGCAGTTCTTCGGCATGATTGGCGTCGAGCTTCGCCAGCGCATCTTTTTGGATCGCAGAACCTTCCTCGGTATTGGCAAGGATGATCGCCAAGCGGTTTACATACGACTCTTGAATGACCTGTTCTTCGCTGCGCAACGACAACCGCAGTTGCTCGAATTCAGCTCCCTTCGTCGCGGCGAGATCGGCCTTTTCTTTGTCGTACTGCGCGCGGCTGTCGTCGCTCATTTTCTTGCGATCTTCGGCGGTCAGCTCGACATGCGAATCGATGATCGCTTGGCGGGCTGCGTAAGAATCGTCGATGACCTGTTCTTCGTTGCGCAGGCTGTCGCGTAGTGCCTGCAATTCTGCGGCGCGATCTTCGGCTTTCTTTTTCGCCGCGTCACTGGCACGCTTCGCCGCAGCTTCGCGGTCGGACTTTGAACCGGGGTCTTCGGTATCTTCGCCAGTCGGCGGTGTGACGCCCGTTCCAGTGGCCGCTGCGGCGTCGCTCGCACGCTTGGCGTTCTTCTCATCGCTCAAGCCTAGCAGCCGATCCATTTTGATCGAAGCATCGAGAGCTGCCTTGCGGTTCGCCAGTTCCTTGTCGCTTGAACCCTTGATCGTACCAAGTCCCGCGATGTTCGCCGCGCCTGCCCACCCGCGCGCGAGTCGGCCCACGAACGTTGAAGCGTTCTGGGCACGGTCGGCGATTTCCGCTTCCACGTCGGCAACTTCACGCAGCTTCTGCGTGGTCTTGGCGGCGTCGCTCGCACCACCGAGAACGCTGGTGATGAACTCAGAACCGCTGTCAATCGCCTTGTTTGACCAACTGACGAATTGCGCAAACGCGCCGACCGATCCAAGGATCCCTTGAGTAAGAGACTGGAAACCCTGCTTGACATCGGGATCGTTGAGCGTAGTCGCGAGATTGTTTATCGCTACCACCGTTCCCTTGACACCTTCACCAGCGGCGTCGCCTTCCAGCAGGTTATGGAACGTATTCTTCAGATGCGACAGTGAACCTCCCAGCGTGTTGCGCGCGGCTTCGGCGGCACCACCCATCTTCGTTTCAAGCTTGCCGAAGATGATAGCCTGCGCTTCGGCCCGTTGGCCAGCGTCGACGAGGTTCTTGATAAGAGTCTTTTCTTCGTTGCTGAACTGCACGCCAGCGCGCGTCAACGACATGATTCCCCTCACCGGCTCGTTCAGCGCCTTGCCTACCATGCGCGTCGCACCTTCGAGATCGGTTCCCATTGCGGTGGCGACATTGAGGATCGCCTGCTCGGCACGCGGGAAGATGTTGGCACCGATGTTCTGGAACGTAAGAAGCAACGCTTCGGACCTGCCGATAGCTTCGTCATCGAACGTCGACAGCTCCATCAGACCGGCCGACAAGTCGTTCAACGACTTCAACGTCATACCGGCCGCGCCTTTGGTCGACTTCAGCCGCGCTTCCAACTGAGCCTGCACCTGCTCGGCTTCAATCGTGTTGTCGATCATCGCACGGATGCCGCGACCGATCTGGTATCCGATGGTGCCGCCAATGGCGAGGTTCTTGATCGAGCGCAGCATGCTCACCAGAGCGTCGTCTTCTTGCCTGATGGCGCGCGTGCGGTCCTGCGATCCCTTTACGAATTTTCCCTTGTCATCGCGCGACTGCGCCGCAGCCCGCGCGGCGGCTCCTACCTTGTCGTGCGCCTTCGCTTCCTGCTTGAGCTGGTCTTCGACCTTTTGACTTGCCTGCGTGAGCTGCTCGACTTCACCGGTGGCTTTGGTCACCTGCGTCGAATCGACATTGAGGACAAGACTGGCGGCATCAATTGCCATGATTTATCTCCTACTCGCCCAATACTCTTGGTCTATCGCCTTGATCGCTTTCGACTCCCAACCTTTGATGGGAGTTTCGGTGGCCTGCGCCCAATAGCAGATGTCTTGCCATTGAAGCGGCTCGCCGGTGAATATTTCCGCATACCAGTCCCACAGGTATGAAAGCTCGGTCGGTTCCTCGGGACCATTGACTAACTCGACTGGCATCCGGCCAGTTGACTTGAATACCTGCTCGAGACTCGCCTTCAGACTTTGCTTTGAGCCTTTCGGGATCGTGCTGAGGTGGAACTCATGTCGGGCGTAGCGTCGGAGCTGACGGATGCGTTCCTGAAAAAATAGCCGCGGTCACTCGCAGTGATGTCGATTGAACTGCAGATCTGCGGTGCCTGCTTGAAGAACGCAATGATGTTTTCCTCGGTGCATTCTTCGGGGAACGACCATGCGATGACCAACGACGCGGTGAGCCGCGTCGTCAGTTCGTAGACCGCCTCGTCCCTTTCCTTTTCGTCCTTGATCGACGCAAGACGCACCGCGTCGCGCTTCGCCTTCGTGTCGGCCGCACGAAATTCATCGCTGTCAACGCCGCGTATCTGGATCCACTGATCGGTCTTTCTCCCTGACGGTGTATACAGCGGAATACGGACGCCAGCGTTCGCGCGATCACGCGTGAAGAACTGGCTCTGCAGATCCTTGTCGTTGACGGCGTTCATTACGGCGTCCTCGTGACCACGATCTGCGACAGATCGGTGTCCTTGTAAAGCGCCTGGAACGGCATCGACAGCGTGATCGGACCTTCGCCGCCAACGTCGGGCTGACCGCCGGTGTACTTGATGCGCGGGAGGCTGAAGGAATACTTCTGCGTGCCGGTGCCCGCGAGATCGAACGCAATGTCCGATTCCGTTTCGTTGATGAACTTGTCGAGCAGCAGACTGTTCTCGAAGTAAGCCGTGATCGAGCCTGTGAGGTTGCTGCGGCCGACGCTCGGATCGATGCTTGCCTTTGATCCCACGACGTAGCGCGCCTCGATGTTGTTCTCGAGAGTGAGCGAGATCTCGGTGATCACCGCGATTGGAACGCCGCCTTCGCTGAGCGTGCCGGTGAACGAGTCCATTGGACTGGTCGTCGATACCGCTGGATACGTCGCACCCGCGATGATCGCGGTGGCGGTGGTCATGTTGCCGCCGATGATGCCGAACGAGCCGGTGATCATCGCGTTGGCATTGATCGCGAGATTGAGGCTGTTCACCTCGCATCCCGTGTACCGATGATACGGCTTGTCGGCGGGAGCGATGTCTGCGAAGTAGCGTTCGATTGTGAAGTAGTGACGCAGAACACCGGCCTTTGCGATGTTCCCTGTCCATGCGCCCATCAGAACCGCTTCGAGAAAGTCGTCTTGCGATCCATAGCTGAGCTCGAAATTGATGTCGCCACCGACTTGATACGTACCGTGGCGAACGTCGCGGATCTGGCGGTCGCTCACCATTTCCTCGGACTGCAGTATTTCCTTCGCAAGTCCCAGCGTCGTGCCGGTGTTGCGAAGCGTCTTGAACGCCGGAGTCGCTGGCGTGGTGCCGCGGACGAGTTCCGGAATATAACGGAGTGAATGGCGCGAGCCGCTGGCCATGAGCGTTCTCCTAGCGTTTGATCATCGAGTAGTAATACACGGATACGCTGATCGTAAGCGTCGCAGAATTCGTCTCAGACCTCCTTGCCTGAGTCATGTCGGCTTTTCGTATCAGCACCTCTTGCTCGTCCTTGATGTACTTCTTTCCGGCGGTGTAGTTTGCAGTCACGACGCACGCCGCCTCTGTGAGTCGTCTGATGCCATCGCCCACCGGGCCGTTGACATCTACTTGGAACACGCCGACGAACATATCTTCGCCTTCGTCGCCAAGCGTATCTGGATCGCGCGCTGCGGGAATGTTGAACACCTCATACCAGATCGAGTCGTCGGTCGGTGGATCGAATTCACGTTCTGGGTATGCCGTCGGTCCCAGGTTCAGCGCGTTGAAGCTGGTCACCAGCGCCGAGTAGACCAGCCATTCGGAGTTCATTACGGCGCTCATCGGTTTCTCCTTGCCGCGCGGGCGACGATGCCTTGAACGCGCGCGAAGTTCTTACGCATCATACCGTATGGAGCTTTCGTGTGAGACCATCCCTCATACTCGATGCGATACGCATACGGCAGCGAGTTGGAAAGGTAGATCACAGACCCGAGCTTGATGTTGAATCCCTTTATTTCACCGGCGACGGTGCCGCCTGTCGGATCGGTGACCGGTCGCGTCGAAAGATCGGGCGATCCCTCGCTGATGCGCCAGTTGGCGCGCAGGTAGCCATCGAGAACCGGAGTGTCCATGACGGTGCTGGTAAACAGCTCAATGACAATCGCCTTGTGCGTATCTTCGAGCGAACGCCCGATGCGCTTGGCGTATGCAGAGAGATCGGCAGAAAACTGTCCCACGTCAACCTCTTGTTACCATCATGGTGTAGAGCAGCGGAATTCCAGCAGGCGAAATCGGCGTGACGCCAACTCCAACCCAGCGAACGATGTCACCGCCTTCTTCGGGAATCTTGATGTAGTCGCCAGCTTCCGGCGCCCACAGGAGTCCCTTTGCCGCGATCTTTACGTTGCGCGTCCCAGCGGCAATGGCGGTGCCGTCGATCAAACCGTCTGCTGGACTCGCGCCTACAGGCAGCACCACGCATGACATGGGCTGCTCATCGGTGTGACCGGGAAGCTCGGTGTCGGTGTCGGGGTCATACTCGCCTTCGATGAAGCGAGTGAGCACGAGATCGTCGCGTCCCTTGTCCGTGATCAGCGCAAGCGTAACCTGCGCCATTTCATTATAGAATGCGGTGTCGACCATCACACTCTCCTGACCGGCACGTTGAGGGCGTAGCCCGTGAGCAGAGGCTCGAGGATCGCCATCGCCTTGCTGAGCACGACGCCAGCGGCCGTGTCGCCGTCGATTGAATGTGGATTGGCGTACTTCACACTGACTGCGCCGACCACCGTCTGTTCGATGACCGCGCCAGTTGGACTCGGCGTGACCGTTGGCTGCAGATCGACGGTCATGGCGTCGAACGCAAGCTGAGTCTGGCCTCTGAGCAACTGTTCAGGCAATTCATCGTAATCGTAGTAGAAGCCGTCGATGACGACGCCGACACGCGGCCACTTCAGGTTCTGTTCCTTGCTATACCGCAGTCCCTGATAATTGAGCGACTGCATGTAGTCCATTGCCTTGATCAGCAGGACTTCCTGTTCCTCGTCGGTTGCTGGAAGAGTGATGCCACGCTGCAACGCCGCCGCCTGCAAAGCTCCAACGGTCACGTATGACATCGCGTTTGGATTGCCAGTACCATCTTCGATCACTAGCATGACACGACTCCTTGGAAAAAGTTCCCGGCACCCGCAGAGGGTAAGAACGAGTGCCGGGAAAAGCTACCGCCGTCCCTTGATTATGCCCGACGCTTCTCGGCGTCCTTTTCGATGTCCTTGGCGATCTTCGTCTGCGATTCCAACTGCTCGGTCAACGTGGGCTGATCTTCGTCCCAGCGTGCCTTGGAATCAGCCGTCCACAACTTGTCGTTCTGGTTGGCGGGCTGCACGCATTCGCGATCACCGGTATCGGTCGGCCGTTCCATCGCAGCCAACAAAGCAGGATTGATCGAGCCGATCTTTCCCTCGCGCTTCGCCTTGTCGTCGTCGCCGAGACCGACTCCACGCGTGTTCTTGCCGCCGGGGCCGCCGTCACCGCGTCCGCCGTTGCCACGATCACCTTCCTTGTGTCGTGACAGGCGGTCGGCATCGCGCTGTTCACGCTGCTCGCGCTCGCTACGCTCGAGAGCGGTTTCGTCTTTCTTTCCGTTGCTCATGTCGTGCTCCTTAACCGTTCGACACGATGAACGCCATGCCTACCGTCTTGCGAGGATAGACACGAGTCCAATTCGTGGCGAGCTTGAGATCGGCCCACGTCGGAGAAAGACCGGGACCAGTGACAGTGGCGCTGGTGAATGAATAACCAGCGGGATGGACAACCCAACGCTTGCGGATCCACAGTGTCTCGAATCCGCCGCCATTGCCGCGCTCAGGATCGCGCTGGAATTCCTGAGGTACCTTTGCGTTCCCCTTTCCGTAGCCGAACGCGCCCGGTGCGAAGAGGATCGTGAGATACTTGTAGGCGACGGTGCTGCCGTTGCCGCCCACGATTGGCATTCCATCGTCGACGACGACACGCTTCCCGAGATACGTGGGAATCGTGACGTCCTGCTCGCTCGTCGGAACGAACGTGATCAGGTCCTGCTTGAGCAGGTTCCCGTAGACGACTGAGTGCATGGCAATCGCGCCGACCTTGTTCAGCTGATCGCCCATCGTCAACGCAGCGTTGATGACGGCAGTCGAGCTGATCAGGTTCGCAGCGTCGACGGCCATCGCCGTGTCGCTGATGTCGATGGTCATGTCACTGGCATTGCCAGCCACGTTGTCATTGTAGATGCCGATGGCGCTGGCAAGACAACGACGCTGGAACTGACGCGCCCAATAGGCGTCAACCTGCTGAGCTACCAGCTTCAGCGGATCGGTGCCATTGAGTGATTGCACAAGATCGGCCGTTCCCCATCCTTCGTTGAGGTCGGCAATGCGGGCGAGCATCTCGCCGGTGCTGAGGCCCTGCGGCTGCGCGATGTCGGTGTAGACATCGTTGGAGTAGTTGGGCTCAAGGCTGGCGTCGAGGTCGTTCCAGAACGGCATCGTGGTGATGCGTCCCGGCCCGTTCGCCAGATCGTTGAACAGCGCGTTGGTGACTGCGATTCCTGACTCGATGAACGCTGTCGATTCGACGCTATCGTTGATTTGATAGGAAGCGAATACCGACGGAATCCAGACATCACTGAGGGTGACGTAAGGCATGATGGATCTCCAAGTGGCTATTTGACGTTAGGGTTGGACGGCACCCTTCCGCCGGCAGCAGTCACCAACTGCTGGAAGCGTGCGGGATCGGTCCTCGCCAGAGTTGTACGTTCTGCCTCGGTCATTTCAGCAAGAGGCTTGGAAGCACCGCTCCCACCGTTGCCACCGGAAGCACCGCCACCGGAGGAACTGCTACCACGAATGATGCGCTCGAATTTCTTGTTCCCGGCGTACTCGGACTTGAGGTCGTCGGGAGTGAGCGTCGAAGCCTTGCCATCATCGGTCAATACGCGGGTCACCGGCTCGCCATCGACCACTTCTACCTGCAAACGCTTTTCCAGCAGCGGAATGAGAAGATCGGGAACGTCGGTGATCTCGTTGGCGATGCGCATTGCCACGTCGCTGACGTACACCTTCTTTACCGTCTTTTCCAACGCTTCCTTTTCCTTTTGATGCTGTTCTACCAACTTCTTTTCCTTTTCGGCGTACTCTGCCTGAAGCTGTTCGCGCAGTTGGTTCTTATCCTTGCCCGCGTCGAGTTTCAGCTGAGCAATCGTCGCATTCGCCGTTTCCAGTTCCTGCGTGCGCGTGGCGAGGTCCCGCTCTGCGATCTGGCGCAGCCCGACTTCATGTTCCTTGGCACGGATCAGCGGGCCGTTGTCGTCGTCTTCGATCTGCAGATGATACTTGCCATCGGCTCCCTTTTCATACAACGCGGCGAGAGCTTCGTCCAGACCATCGAGCGTGTCGAGCAGCTTCTTGAGTTTCATGACCTTCTCCTACTGGGACACCGTCCCGTTTTGCGCCTTGTCCACCGGACTCGGTCGCTCACACCATTGGTATTGGACGCGGATACATCTCGCGCAAGCATGTCTGCACGTCCGGTATATCTTTTATCTTATTGATGGCATCCTGCAGATTCATGTATGAACACATCCGCATGGCATCAGCCTTAGAACTGCCGGTCTGGGCCATGTAGGCATCGATCTGCGCGGTTGTCACCGGCTGAATTGCAAAGTTGCCGCTCATTCGCCTTCACCTTCTTGCATGTCTTGCCATTCGCTGAACGTCGTATCGGCGTCGATGTAGCCTTCTTCGCTTGAGCGCGTGCGACCTTCGCTAAGTTCAGCGAAGTCTTCGTGCAGAATCGCTACCGTGATGCTTCTGCAATTCGGATGCGCTGGCGGCACCGGGCCGTCACCGATGTCAAACACTTCGCCATCGAGATCGACGCAGATGTCGCTCGTTCTGTCGTCAAGCACCGATACCCATTGATACTGACTGACGACATCCTTGTTCTCGGCCCAGACCTCGCTGTATGACACGTTGTTGATGTGTTGCATGGCGGTGCGCACCATCGTCGCGTTCTGCTTCCCGAACCTCGAGAGCAGACCATCGGCGAACGCCTTTTCTGAAGTCCCTTTTATCGCCTGCAATGTTTCCTTATCAGTCCACCCGTTGACGCTTGCCTTGCGCAGAGTCTTTTCCATGGCGACGACCTGCCCGTTCACCGTGTTCTCGATGAATGGCTTCAGCAGATCGCCGGTGGCACCGAGAGGCCGGTCGAGAGCAGCCTTGTAGACCTCGCGCGCCTGCGCTGCGTGCGCGATGGCCGCACCAGTCACCTTGTGAAGCCATGCCGCTTCAAGCTCGTATGAATACACCGAGAACGACTTCATCCGGTCGACGCTCGACGCCAGCGCCTTGTCCATCATCGCCTTCTGCTGCTTCACCACGCTGCCGATGAACCGGTTCAGCTCGGCGCGTCGCAGATCGCTGATCTCACCGTTCAGCTCGTTGACGACAGACGTAACCATCTTGTTGATGTCTCCATAAACCTTGTTCAACTGCGTGTATTCAGCGACCTTCAGCTTCTCCATATATAGCTGAAAACGCTCATGCAGCTTTTGAAGCGACGCGGCCATGACGCTACTTCTTCGGCTCCGGGCATGGCGTCGCCGCGCATTCACCCGGCGGCTGTCCAGGCAGCACGGCGTCACCCGGTGCAGGCAACGCATTGTTGATGCGCGGCAGCGCCTGGATGATCGTGCATCCCTTGTCGACGACCTGACAGGCCTTGACGGTGAACGCTGTGAGCGACACCATCAGCACGACACTCGCCACCTTCACGAAGTGTGTGAGCATGGTGCGCAGCCACGATCCGCCTGGGAGCGTGTTGTCCGGATACTCGGGGAACTCTGTGCGTGGTGTTGACATGACGTGTCTCCTGTTGTGAATCGGTCCCCCTGTCTCCCCTCCCTAGAGTTTATTACTTCGGACTCGGCCGACCGGGAAGGTCGTGTCCTGGACGTCCAGGATCGTTTTCGTCCTCGAGGTCTCCGGGCAGCGTTTGATCGGGACGCGGCTTCTCGCCCGGCGGATACTGCGGCCGGTCAGGGCGATCAGGGCGATCCGGTCGATCAGGTCTGTCGGGACGATTGTCGCCGGGTGAGCCAGGACGTCCGAGATCGGGACGACCCGGTTCCCCTGCATCGGGGCGTCCTTCGTCGCCAACGTCGGGTCTGCCTGGACGGCCAAGATCGCGATCTTTGTCGGGATTGTTCATTGCGTTGCTCCTTGTAATGCTCGCTCATTGGATCGGTGGTGTTGCGTTGTCGCTCGGTGGCGTCGCGCCGTTGGTCTTCGGCGTTCCATCGGGGTTCGTATCTGCTTCGGGACCAAGTCCCATCGCTGCGGCGTTGGCCAGCGCCTCTTTCTCCAATTCCGCCTTCGCCTGCGCGTCGTCGAGAGTGGCGATGCCAGCGCGCACGAGAATGGAGCGCATCTCGCTGAACGTGATCGCGCCGTCGGTCCACATTTTCACGCGGGCCTGCAACGCGGCGGCGTCGAGCGACATGATCTCGAAGTCGGTGTTGATTTCGTATCCAAGGTCGTCGGTAATTTCTGCTCCCGCGAAGAGCGCCGCCGATTCAAGCGACTTCCTGTACGCTGAATTGACATTGTAGACGGCGCTCAACAGCACGCTCTGCTCGCTCGCATCGTCCATGGTGGCTTCTTTCGCGGTGCGCTGCACACTATTGGGATTCACCAGCTTGGCACCGATGGCCGCAGCCATGAGCTCTTTGTGTTCCATCGCCTTGAGCGCAAGCTGCGACTCATTGACCTGTAGATACGTCGCACTCGCTCCCACCGGAAGCATGAGCGCGGTACTCGACCCTGTCTTTACTTCCCCCTTCAACACTTCTTCGACCCACGACTTGTTCAATCCCGCGATCACCGTTGTTGGCTGGCCGAGAATGAACACCATTTCTTCGAAGTCGCATGAGTTGCGGTAGTGCCCGAGATTCACGTCGGCCAGCGCGCTCAGCGGGACTTCATCGATGCCGCCGTCGTTGTTCCGTGAACCGACGAATTCAAACGGGATGTAGTCAAACGGCTTCGCTCCCGATTGCAGTGGAACCATCGGCACTCCCTGCGACACGATCCCCATCTCGGTCTTGCGATAGACCTCGACGGTATATATGCCGTTGACAAGACGCAGCACGCGCCATTGCATCTCGGTGGTGCGCTTGAACTCGTCGATCTCGACTTCATACGACTCGACGAGAACCACGAGACTCAGCTTGCGTATCGCGTTCACCGTCTCGTAGCGCCAATTGATTATGTCCTCGGCGAAGTAGAACTGAATGACAGGCCGCATCTCGCCGTTGTTCACCTGCGCGCGCGACACGAAGCCGTCTGCCGTCGGATAATCAGTGAGCAGCCCGCAGCGTCCCACTCCCAGCGCATCGCTCAACACTTGACGCGCCTGCTGGTCCATGGTGGTGGCACCGCCGTCGACGTTTTCATGCATGATGTCGAGCTCAGGCGGAAGCGTGGCGATCGGAGCCTTGTTGAACGCCGTGCCGACCATGCCGTTGAGCGTGCGCCCCGTCATGTTGACGAAGATACCGCGATTCTTGTAGGCGTCATACCGCAACACGTTTTCTGTTGACTGGTCGGCGGCGTTCGGCATCGGCAGATACGTGACACCGCGTTCCTTCACTGCAGACTGACCGCCGACGCAATCGCGCACGGTGCGCCATTCGTCAACCATGTCGAGGACTTCAGGCAACACGTATCCAACGTTGACGGTGCTGGCGACGGGCTTCTTCGCTGCGGTGGTAGCCATGATTTATCTCGCGCGCGTGAGCTTGACGGAAGTTGCAATGCGGTTCGCGCCCTTCAGAATTCTGTAGCGCGTTCCGTCCCATGGATGGTCTTCGGCTGCGGTGTCGACATCGTCTTGGTCCTTCTCATCGCGTGGGAGGATGGGGAGCGTGGCGATGGCGGCGGTGCAGTTGTTCATGAAATAAATGGCGGGTCCCTCTCCTGTGAGCGCAGCTTCTAGGCGGTCGCGCATGAGCTGAACGCCGTTCTTGCGCGAGCCTGCGCTCTTGTCGCTCGTTTCCCATTCGACGCCGTTGTCTGACATGATCTTGGCGATGGTGTCGGTGTCACGCTCGATGACATTGTGAATCGCGTTGTCTGCGGGACCGGGCATGACGCGTGTTGCGATCCACTTTTCTTCGAGCATTTTCTTCTCACGCTGCTTGATGCCAATCGCCACCGACTTCGCGCTCAGCTTCAGCCCCTTGTTCGTTCCTATTTCTGTAGTTCCATACCACTCGTTGATAAGGAACAGGGTTCCCCGTGGCGGCGACCACTTCTCGCCACCGGGCATGTCCAGCGTCTCGCCGTTCGCTTCGGCCCACCATCCATTCCAGAACGGCTGCGACGATCCCCAGTCATGTGAGCGATCTAGATGCCAGCCTTCTGGTATGCGGAAGCGTGGAACGACGTGCAGATCGCGACGCCACAGGTCATCGAAGATGCCGCCTGCGACGACATCCCAGTCGCCATAGAGCCAAGCGCGGCGGATGTTTTCATCGGCCATCATTTCAAGCTCGGCAATGTACTCAGGCGAGAGGTACTCGTTCTCGCGGTATGAACCGAAGATGCGTACCTGCGTCTTGGTCACGATTTCTTTGCGCTTCGTGCGCGGATTGAAGACCTCGATTTCTTTGCGCACGATCTCGCCCGGTTCTGCGCAATCGATGAAGCGACGCCTCACCCAATTATGTCCGGGGCCATGCGGATTGGTCGTGCTGAACACTTCGAGCGGAATGTCGGGGATCGGGAAGTACTCCGAGTACGCGCTGTCTTCGGGAAGGAACACGACGCGCCCTTCTTCGCGGTAGATGTCGCCGTCGATGAACTGGCGATGGTCTTGCGGGCGGAACGATGAGCGGTTGCACGACATCATCAGATCGTACATCTCAGAGGTCGGATACTTCGTGAGCTCGTTCCATCCGATGTACGGGTACTCATGTCCATGATACTTGCCGTAGTCGCTGCGCTTCTTGATGTGTCGGAACAGGAGCACTTCACCCGTTGGCCAGCGCCAGCGACCACCGCCACCTCCACCCGAGAACTTCGCACCGTCACCGAATGAACTGAACCACCGTTCAGCCTTCGACACGACGTCATCGAGGTTCTTGTATTCACGGTCGAATATAACGCCGCGCCAGAACTTGCCGTATCCCATTCCCACGCGCTTGTAGTAGCGCAGTATCTGCGTATCTGTTTTCCCAGGGCCTCTCGTTCCTTCGAACAAGATATGATTGGCGGGGCACGACAGCGCGAGAACCTGCGATCCAGGAAGCGGTTGCCACGCAACGCGCACGGGATGCAATGGTCGCACTGGACTAAGAACGGACATCTTCCTTCAACGCCTTCTGCTGCTTGAGCGCGGCCTTCTCCCAATCGTTGAGCGAAGCCGTTGCGGGAACGAGAACGACGCCACCACGCACGCCGTCGTCGGGAGCCTTGTTCTTGTCGGGATACATACCTTTCATCGAAGCCAGCTCACGCAACGCCGTTGTCTTGGTGCTGTACGACGAGAACGGAGAACTGACCACCTCCTGGAACTTCGATATGACCCACTGAGGCGAGATCATTTCGTCAGGGTTCATTTGAAGCGTCGCTGCATCGATCTTCGCATGAACGTTCGGGTCACGCATGAACTTTTTCACAAGCTGCTTGATCGCCAGCGGTGCGATGCCAGCGCGTTGAGCAGCGGCGAACGCATCACGGTCGATGAGATACTCGGCAATGAACCTGTCCTCGGCAGATGGTCGTGTCATTGCCCTGTTCCCTGAAGAGTGTGCGGCGACGCCAACGATGCGCCACCGGGGAGGAGCGAGCTGCCCAAATTCACACGTGACGCCGCCGCACGTCGCGCACCATGCGCGCGAGGGACTGGGAATTGCAAGCACTGAACGCGAAGAGGTATGAAAAAGGACCTTAAAACAAGTAAGAAGTCGTCATACTTCGTTCTTTTATGGGCGAAAACAACAACTTGAAACTAAGTAGTAAATTGTAATAACCTATCTTTTATGGGCGAAAACAACAACTTAGACAAGACGTTTACTACTTTACTACTTTACTACTCTTATATATAAAAGAATAAAAGTAAGTAGTAGTAGTGTGTATATAGTAGTGGAGCGGCGATTTTTTTAGTTTAGTAATAATCTAGTTATCCTATAGACCCCGTCCTACGTTTTTTAGGCGTTTTGCTCTTGACCCTGCATTTACTACTGGGGCCTAAAGAACTCAGCATGTAAAACAGCGCGCCACGCAGCCGCGAAACATAAATCAAACACACTTCGCGTCATAGTCGAAAGACGGTGATTTGCCCATGAAAACTACCGTCCGAAAATTAAGGCGCAAAATTTTTGCGTGACATCACAGCAAAATTAATCAATGAGTCTTATTCTCGAGTAATCAAATAAGCCCGTTTTGCTAAGACGTTTCGTGCGGCTTGCAACTCCCTGCGTGCGACGCGCACAATAGCCGGGCGCAGCGAAACCGCGCAAAACGCGCGGACCAATAAACCAACGTAGGAACAGGAAACTGTCCCTCTGGTCTTACCCTGTAAGACGAGGAGCTTTTGATGTCTTCAACGATGACATCCAAATTCAATTTGCGAGATGCGTTCAACCAGAAAATGCAAGAGTCGAACATCGACCAGATATCAGCACGAAGACTGGGATTCAAGCCGCTGACAGCTGAACAGTCGCCACCGTGGCTGCCCCACCGGGGCGCAGGAATCCTCATACCGTATCACGATACAGCAGGGAAGCCAACTCACTTCAGTCGTTATCGTTACCTAGAACAGCCGCGTGCCAACGGATTCGCCGCGCTCGCCTATAACGACAAGCCTCTACGCTACGTCCAACCGGGAAAGTCGGCCAGCGAGCTTTATCTGCCTGTGATCAATAAGTGGAACGACACCTGCGCCGATGCCGATATTCCAGTTGTGATTACCGAAGGCGAGTTCAAGGCGGCGTGCGTCTGCATCAACACAGACATCCCATGCATCGGTCTCGGTGGCGTATGGAGTTGGATGTCGCAGGCACGGAAGCTTCCGCTTCTCGAGCAGTTCCAAGACTTCGAGTGGCAGGATCGCATAGTCTATATCTGTTTCGACAGCGACGCCGTTACGAACCCTGATGTCATGCGTGCCGAGAATTCGCTGGCGCGGGCCATGCTGCAAGAGGGAGCGCTGCCATTCGTCGTGCGCCTGCCACCGCGTGGAGATGGCAAGAAGCTGGGACTAGACGACTACATCGTGGCCAACGGTACCGAAGAATTCGAGACTCTGTTGAACGATACCGAAGAATGGTCGGAAAGCAGCGTGCTCCACGAGCTCAACGAAGAAGTGGTTCTGGTGAGAAGTCCATGCTTCGTCTATAACTATGCCGATAAGAGCAAGATGCGGCTTCCCGAGTTCAACATGCTCTATGCCAACCGCGTGTTCAACGAGCAGACGTTCGACTCGAAGGGAAAGCCAAAGCTCACGCCGAAGCCCGCCGCCAAAGAATGGCTGAAGTGGTCGATGCGTGCCGAGGTCAAGCGCATGACGTACGCGCCGGGGCAGGCGCAGATCACACCGCGCAATGAACTCAATGGCTGGTCAGGCTGGGGCGTCGAGCCGCGCAAGGGGAACATCGCGCCGTGGAAGCGACTGCTCAAGCATCTGTTCGGAAGCAACGAAGTCGACCGTGATTGGTTTGAACGCTGGCTCGCATATCCATTGCAGCATCCTGGTGAAAAGATGTACAGCTCTGCGGTAGTCTGGTCGCGCGAACAGGGAACGGGGAAGTCGTTCGTCGGCTACTCGATGTTCCGCATCTACGGCTTTGAGCATGACGGCAACGCGACTGAGATCGTCGACCGCGATATCTATGCTACTCACAACGAATGGGCGATGAATAAGCAATTCGTCATGGGCGACGAGATTACTTCCAAGGACAAGCGCAGCGGAACCGACATGCTCAAGTCGATGCTCACGCGGCAGCTCCTGCGCATGAACGAGAAGTATGTCCCGACGTATGAGATTCCCGACTGCATCAACTACTACTTCACGAGCAATCATCCCGACAGCTTCTTCCTCGAGGACAAAGACCGGCGGTTCTTCGTTCACGAAGCCGTCTGTGAACCGATGTCGCGCGAGTTCTGCCAGGAGTACGAAGACTGGATCGGCAAGCCCGGAGTCACAGGTCCCGGTGCGGCGGCATTGTTCTACCATCTGCTCACACTCGATCTCAAGGGCATGAAGGCGACCGACCGGGCACCGATGACGATGTCTAAGCAGAACATGCTCGATCTTGGCCGCAGCGATCTTTCGTCGTGGGTTCACGGTCTGGTCGAAGACGCCGACACCGTTCTGCGGTTCGACAATCAAATCGTTCCGTTCGAGCTCATGTCCTCCAAGGACCTGCTCGCGTTCTACGACACCGAAGGCAGAACCGGTGTAACCGCCAACGGCATGACCCGTGAAATGACCAGACAGGGTTTTCGCTACCTCTACAAGGGACAGACCGTTCCAACCGCCGAAGGGCATCTCCATCTCTGGGCGGTGCGCAATGCCGAGAAGTACGCCAAGATGCCGGGAAGGCTGATCGGTGAAGCGTATGACAACGAAAGAAAGCAGCCTACGAAGAAGGAGCCGAAATACAAATGAGCAACAACAACCGGTTCAACGCCTACGCTGTCCTCGGCGTACACAGAGGGAGTGGCGACGGCGAGATTCATACCGCGTTCACGCGTCTGTGCAGCACGTTTCACCCAGATCGCGGCGGCAACCCGCACGCGTTCATCGCGGTGACCGCGGCATACCGAGACATAAAGAACGAAGAACGTCGCGTCAAGCTCGATGAGTTGATGGCGTTCACATGCAATCCCTGCAAGCGTTGTGGCAACAAGGGATGCTTGATCGTATATGGCAAGCGCAAGTCGACCACGATCTGTCCCGATTGCCGGGGCAGCGGGTTCACCACGAGGAGCTGGTATGAAGAACAACGGCAACGGAAAGGGTAACGGGAAAGAGTTCTCGGCTATCGACACGCAGGCAGCTCTGCTTTTCAGCAGCGGCAAGAGCTATCGCGTCATTGCAAAGACTCTTGGACTCAGTTCTAAATCTGAGGCACGCAAGCGCGTCGCCGCTGGCCAGCGCGGGCCGGTTTCGCGCCAATAGCGGGCGAAAAACACATAGATGCGCATCCCTGCCTTGCAATGCCATAATTGCAGGGCCGGCGCATTGTGGCCCCGGCATTGGCTGTTTGAAAACGCGAATCTAAACCCAAAGGAGCATGAAATGGCACTTTCGTTCGAGACCGTGAATAAAACGATTCTCCCGCTCGGCGTCGAGCTTGTGCGCGAACGCAAGCGCGGCATCACCACGTTCTACTTCCGCGAGTTTGCGCCCGACAGCAAGGAAGCACCGCTGGAAACCGGCCGACTGCCGATCAGGCGCGTGACTCAACACAGCTTGCAGTCATGGCACAGCATGGCCGAAGAACAGGCCAAGAAGTTTGAACAAGACCACGCCACGAAGTAGGAACCGACGTTGCCACGAATCGAACCATTCACGAAGAAGGAACTTGCAAGCAAGACGTGCGTGCGCTGCGGTCGTCGTGCGGGATATCAGTGGAACATTTGTTCCGACGACAACACATGGAGGCCAGTGTGCGGACGGTGTGACATCGAGCTGAACCTGCTCGTTCTGAAGTTCATGCGCTTCAGGAACTGGCGAAGCAAGATGCTGCGGTACTGCAAGAAAATGCGGCGCAAGCCACCAATCAACCTAGAGGGAAACGACGATGCACATTGAAACGGGGATAGCGAATGCAAGGCGCTTCATTGCGATGGTCGATAGACTGTCGCGCGAGGGGAGGGTGATCGTAGTGTACGCCGACAGCCGCAAGTATCATCAGCGGTGGCCATGGATGGCTAATCTGGCATGGCAGAACGTGGTGCTCGACGGCCTGAGCAACATCAACGTGCGTCACGCGCAGTTCCATCCAGGCGATAACGTCGACGGCCTCTGCTTCTCGGCCATCAGCGTGGCGGCGGTCAACCGCATCGAGGGACTCAGCCTGAACAGCACGCTCGACGACGTTGTTCCGCCGAAGACATGGTGGCAGAAGCTGCGCTGGCTCACGGTTGCCATGTTCACTGGAGCGCCGATATGAAGGGCCGCCATTGTTCGATCAAGGGGCGCAACGTCACCAAGGACGACATCCACGCAATGGTCGAGGAGTCGGGAATGGGCGTCGTGGCGATTCGCCGCAACAGACACTGGACCGTGCGCGTGCGACGCGCGGACGGCACCGAAGCCACGGTCTCGTTCCCGGTCACGCCAAGCGACCACCGGGCGTTGCTCAACAGGGCCAGCAGTCTTAAGAAAACAGCGAAGGGAGTGGCTTGATGTTCGGCAACAACAGATGTGACCATGCGTACTTTCCCGTCGAGGACGCGGGAAGCTTCATCGGGCAACGCTGTGCGATCTGCGGCCGCTTCAATTCAATCGAAGCCATCGCCAAGATGCGCCATCACGAGGCGGTCGACGCCCGCAAGTACGCGACGACGACGCAATGCGGGAAGCATGAAACGAAGTGGTGGATGCAGGCGCTCTGCACGTTGTTCGGTGTTCACTGGCATGGCGAGAGTCTGCGTCAGGGCGCGGTGTGCCACGTGTGCGGCACGCATAGCAAGGACAAGCTGTATCTCGTCCACGATGAAAGCGAACAGTGGGGTCCACGATGAAGTGCAGTTGCGCGACGCGGTGCGGAGTTCACGTGGTCACCAACATCATGGACGGTGGTGCGCCGTTGCAGGAATACTGCGACGACTGCGGCGGCATTGTGTATCACGACGATACGGTACTGGTGACCGAGGACGATTTGGTACAGGCACAGGAAAACGTGTTCAACCGATGGCTGCTTGAAGTCAAGCAAGCCTTTTCTAAGTGGAGGGAGTAGCGATGTCGTATCACGAGCTTACGCACACCATGGATGTCATCGTGCGGGATTCAAAGTACAAGAAGCGTAATTTCAACAGCCGCAGCGCGCGGTTGGAACAACGGCCGGTGGCGCGCGTCGAACGTCTGCCGGTCATTCTGGCGGGGCAGTCTGCCGCGCGACACTTCGTCATCGCGTATTTTCCAGAGCTCAAGGACGACGAGATCTGCGAATGGCTGATCGGCAGCGATGTTCCTCGCATCGTAAAGATCAGGCCGCTGGCGATGTATTCGCAGCCGTATCATCTCGAGGACAAGTCAGCCCAAGAGGCCTGAGCCATGCTTCTTTTCCTATACGCCGCCAACCAGGAGCCACAAATGCAAGACTTCAATTATCTCGAGGTAGCGCAGTTCATCGCGCAGGCCGGTGTGAACACCATGCCTGAAAGCGAAAAGTTCAGCGTCATGCTCAACGGCAAGCGGTCTGTTCTCATCAACCATAAGAACGCGCCGAAGTCGTCGCATGTTCTGCTCTACATCGGCGGCGTCGACTCGATGAGCCAGTCGTCGTTCGGCGTGGTCACGACGCAATTCGGAATGCGCCCGCTCACGGTCTACAACTTGTGTGAGGGGCTGAAGTGGCTGGCCGCAGGCGGGCACCGTGGGCCGGTCAAGGTCATGCCGCCGTCGCAAGAAGCAAGCAAGGTCTTCGTCACCAAGCATTTCTAACCGGCCAAGCACTCACGGTTCTTACACCGTGGCACCGGCAACGCGCCTGTCCGTTGCGTGCGAAGAAGGCAGGCTCAACGAGGAGCAACGTCATGACTAGGCCAAGAACACCGCGACCGAGGAACCTGTCGCCGCCATCGGAATACCGCATCAACCGTGTGAAGCCGATCAGTCCGATGAAGCGCTATGAATATTGGTATACGCACGGAATCATGGTCGACGGCGTCATGCTCGTCGGCCGCGCGCTCGACGACTACACCGATCTACAGATCTGGCTAGAGGCGCATCCTGGCCAAGACCCGGTTCAGCGCATTCTATTGGGAGGGAACGATGCGTAGGATGGCGCGCGACGTACAGGCCGCACGCGACGCGCGTGAGCGCGCCAAGCAGGAACGTGAGCGTGCTGCCGCCAGTCGTCAGCGCGTTCGCAAGGCGATCAGCACCCGCGTCGAGTCCGAGGAATACGCGCCATACGTCTCAACCATCAAGGATGTGCGGCATCCGTGTTTCTCGGATCCCGTCGGCCGCGAACGCTACACGCCGCAGCGGTTCATGTCTGACTGCTGCGATGAAACGTACAAGATGCTGGTAGATGCGTGGTGCGAGGGATCGCAGCTTGTCGCGCGTCGCGTGCCTGTCGATGGGCTGCCATGCGTGCTGATCATGGCATCTTATCTACGCGGTTTCGACATCGATCTCGTCGACGACTTCGACGCGCTGGTGTTCAGGTATGACGAACATATCACGGAGTGTGCTCACCCAGACAAGTTCTTCGCTTCATGCATCAGCATTCTGCATCGTCGTTATCTGCGGCCGGGCGACGAAGCATTTGAAATGGTCCGCGTTCCAAGCATCTACGAGGAAATGTTCTAATGGAACCGAAGGGTGAAATACTCAAATACATGGTGTTTCTCACGGCAATGCAAAAGCTGACGCTCAGCAAGGGAGCGGTCATCCTCGACGTGCAGGAACAGGACGGCGCGCTGGCATTGTGGGCCGCCCACGCCACGCGCATCATCAGCGCCGAGAACAGCGAGGAAGTCACGCTGTACATGATCGGCACCGGCGACCAGATTCCGAGCGACTACGTTCGCTACATCTGCACTATCCAGCATGGAAAGCTCGTCGTCCACATCTTTGAAGGCCCGAGGGAATAACTATGAACTGCGTCGAATACTTCATAGAAGCGGAAAAAGTTCTGGGGCCGAATAGGTCATGCGACGCAATAGATCAAATGGCGCGAGTGGCTGGCATTCATGGTAGATACGATGCTGTTATCAATCGGGTATCGCAAAAGTTTAAAGAACAAGGCAACGAGAAAGCGTGCAAGCGCGTGTTGATCGAGTCTATCCGAAGCTATCAAAACGAAATCAACGGAGTTTAATCATGGCCGTCAAGCTTCCGATCTACGTGGTCTCGATGGGGCGGCGCTCGCAGACCGCGCTCAAGCTGCATCAGGCAAACGTGCCGTTCACGCTGGTGACGCATACTCCGAAGATGCTCAACGATTTCATCGACCTCTGTGGGTTCGCGCCTACCAATGCGCTGGTCACCAACAGAAAGGGGCTGCTCAGCTCGCGCAACGCCATCATGGAGATGACGCCCGACAATTCATGGTACTTCTGTCTCGACGACGACATCAACACGGTCACGCGCGTCGATCCGAAGTATCGTGGCGAGTTCAAGCTTGAAGTGACCGGGCCACCGCCACCGGGTTTCAAGTCGTGGCGCGAGGTCTACAAGCGACCGATCTCGATGAAAGAACTCGTCGATGCGGCTCAAGGCGTCATTGCCGAGTGCAAGCGCCAGGACACGGTGATGGGCGGCTTCGCCACCATGGAAAACCCGTATTTCCGTGCGCGGCGATGGGGCCGCATACGCGGCGTGGGAATCGCGGCGTTCGTATTTCAAAAACGAAGGGGAGGCATCGACAGGTTCAAGTATCCGTGCATGCAAGATCAGTGGATGTCGATGAACGTTATCAGGGAACATGGCTCGGTGGTCGTCGACAACTTCGTTCACGTCGGCGCTGATATGTTCACACCGGGCGGGATCGGCGTATTCGAAGAACGAATGCCCGAGATGCAGCGCATACAGCGCCTTATCATCGAGGAGTTCGAAGGACTGGCCAAGCCGTCTTCTGTTTGTCCCAATATCCACTACATCAGCCGTTCACGCACGTTCGTAGACAGGTGGCGTGCAAGACAAGGGGAGCGCAAACAATGAGCTACCATCCAGAAGATAACACGATGGATGTCATCGAACGCGATGGCACACCGGCCCGCCGCAGGGTTGAGTGCGTACGGAGGGAACCGTTCGATTCGCACTTTACTGGGAAGCGTCACTTCATGCAGTCTTACGAGCCAGTTCTTGGCGACGAAGAAACCTGCCTCTGGTTCGTTGGTTCTGATGTTCCACAGATCGTACCGGGAGTTCACCAGTGAAGAAAATCGAAAAACCATTCGAGGTCATGCTGGCGGGCAAGGTCAACGACGTGCATGATCTGCAGTTTCCGCTGCTGGCGTCGCCCAAGCTCGACGGTCTGCGCGCGCACGTTCACGATGGCGTGGTCATGTCGCGCAACATGAAGGCGTTCCCGAACGAAGAAATGCAGGAACTGTTCGGCGTGCGCTGGCTGCACGGGATCGATGGCGAGTTGATCTCGGGGCCAGCGACCGCCGACGATGCGTTCCGTCGCACCGAGAGTCAGGTCATGTCGGCCAAGAAGGGCGCACGGAACCTGCGCTTCTTCGTGTTCGATGACTACACGCTGCCAGCTCTCGAGTTCCAAGCGCGTCTGCGCACCGCTGCGTTCCGTATCAAGCAGTATGCAGACTTCAAGCTGGTGCCTCACACGATCATTGCCGATTCCGAACGGCTGCTCGAATACGAGACGAAGATGGTAATGGCTGGATACGAAGGCGTCATGGTGCGCAGCATGGACGGGCCGTACAAGTATGGCCGTTCGACATGGAACGAAGGATGGCTGCTCAAACTCAAGCGGTTCGAGGACGCAGAGGCCACGATCATCGGCGTGCAGGAGTTCATGCACAATGAGAATGAGCGCGACGCCGACGGCAAGCGTAGTGGTCACAAGGCGGGTAAGCGCGCGGGAGGCAAGCTGGGTTCCCTTCTGGTGCGCGATCTCAAAACGAAGGTCGAGTTCAACGTCGGCAGCGGCTTCAGCGACAACGACCGGAACATGTTCTGGGCAATGCGCAGCGCGCTACCGGGCAAGATTATCCGTTACAAGTATTTCCCAGGCGGAAGCAAGACGCGACCGCGGTTCCCGACGTTCGGCGGCTTCCGTTCGAAGATCGATATTTAACGTAGATGCAAGCGCGCGCTTGTAGGCGTACACTGGCAACGCGACACCGACACAAAACGAGGAGCGAGCAATGGCAACGAGAAAGACAGCGGCAGTAGTGAACGAACGTCAGCGCCGCAGCGCGCAGCAGGCCGCGCCAGAAGTCAAAGAAAGCGTGCGCCCGCATCGTCCGTTCAAGCGCAAGAAGCTGCGTATTCCGAAGAAGCTGGCTGAAGTGGCCGATCTGTACTATGCGACGCGCATGAGACGGCTCGCCATGGAAAAGGAGGCAGAGCTCGAGAAGGCCGATGAATCGGCGTTGCGTGAATACATCATCAACAACCTTCCGAAGTCGCAGGCTGGTGGCATCGCCGGTAAGAAGGCCCGCGTCGAAATAAAGAAGCGCAACGTTCCGCGTATCGAAGACGAACGCAAGTTCTATCGGTATGCTCACCGCAAGGGGAACGAAGACCTCGTCAAAGAAACAATGGTGCAGAGCGCAGTTCAGGCGCGCTGGGAAGCAGGCAAGGCGGTTCCAGGCATCGAGGCGTTCACCATCGTCTCGCTCAGCCTCCACAAACTCAAGTAGGAGAAACGCAATGCAGAAGGCTAATTCACTCGAAGAATTGTTGTTGCTCATGGTCAAGCGTAGGCTGGCCGAGCGTAATCTGCGGTTCAACGGCAGCGTCGACGACGTTCCCGACCATCTGGCGGGGTTCATCTTGGCGCAGAAGCCGTTCGAGCCAATGAGCGAGAAGGCAACGCAGAACTTCGTCAAGATCCGCGGCATGCTCAACGCTCTCGATCCGGCGACAATCGACAGCGCCATCGTCCTCGTTCTCGCCAAGCCGCCCGAAGATACGCCGTGTCCTTGCGGCGAAGACCACGACGCCAGCGAATCGTTGAACGTGCTCACCGGCATGGTGTCGTCGCTTGACACCGCCAAGCTTCTGTTCAAGGTTCTTACCTGTGAAGCCGAGGGTGATATGACGCAGTACGGCGCAGTCGCATACGGTCTCGATTCCGACTACGCGCGAAGCATCATGCGCAACGACGGCAGCGAACCGGCAGGCGCGGCGAATCACGTCAACGACCGCGCCGGTGCCGAAGAAAATAAGAAAGGCGAAGACGACGTCCCTCCCCAACCAAATGACGAAGTGCGCGAAGCGCGCGAGCAGGCGACGCGAGATCGTGTCGAAGCCATGCTCCACGAAGACGAAGCGCACGACGCAAACAAGTAGGAGAAACATCATGGCCCGCAAGGCAGTCAAGAAAGTAGCAGCCAAGAAGGTCGCCCCTGTACGGGGCGGCCGGCAGTCAGCGCAACGCCGTCCACGTGACGAAGAGCACGAAGAACGCGAGGAAGGCGAAGAAGCCGAAGAAACCGAAGAGGCGGCACCGCGCGGCAAGAAAACTCCCGGCAAGTCGATGCAGAAGTGGGACAAGGAAATGGCGCGGCTGGCCGAGCTCTCGCAGACCACCATCGACTCCATCGGCAGCGGCGGCAGGCGCGCGATCAGCACGCGTTCTGGCACGTTCACAATCGAAGACGTCGACATCGGCACCGAGCTGGAAGGCGTGATCATCGCCTACACGCTCGAGAACGCGTTCTACAACGATGGATACGATCCCGACAATCCGTCGATACCGGTCTGCTTCGCGTTCGGCCCCGAAGGCATGAAGGAACAAGACATGGCTCCCAAGCCCGAAGATGTCGAGGACCTTCAGAACGACGACTGCAAGACCTGCTGGGCCAATGAATGGGCCAGTGGCGACAAGGGACGCGGGAAGGCGTGCAAGAACCAAGCCAAGCTGCTCATCATCCGCGATACGGAACTCGAGGACGTCGCCAGCGCCGATCCCTACGTTGTCAACGTATCGGTAACGTCGCGCGGCAACCTGAAGGGCTACGTCAAGAGCCTCGATGAAAAGCTGCACCGCCATCCGATCGGCGTCGTCACCCGTCTTACGCTGAAGCCGCACAAGAAGCATCAGTTCGAGATGCACTTCCTGATGGTCGGTGAAATCGAAGGCGACGTGATAGGTGAATTGCTTGAACTGCGCGAACAGGTGAGCGGCGATCTCACACGTCCGTATCAGCGCATCGAAGAAGATGGCAGCGGCGACGACAAGCCAACTTCCCGAAAGAAAAAGCCCGCAGGATCGCGGCCCACCGGCAACCGGCCCCCTAGCAGGGGCGCAGCGGCACGCCGCAAGCCACCGCAGCGGCCCGCAGGCAGGCAGGCGGGGCGTCGGCCGTAGGGTAGTACCGGCCCCCATGCCGCGCGGCCCGTAGCGAGCCGCTGGCGCAGCCGCAGGCATGGGGCAACCGGGCCGACATTTAACAATCTTTTAACAGGAGATCAGCGATGGCATCGCGCACGGCAACTCCTCAACGTGTCAGTGAAATGACGTGGCTTGAAATGAATGAAGCGCTGCGACGCGCGAGTCACGATGACCAAGTGAAGTCGATGATCAATAACGAACTCACTGGATCGCGTCGTCGCAGCTATCTCCTTCGGATGCAGCAGCGGTTCAATTCACTGCGTCTGCAACGCGAACGCGAAGAACTGCTGTCGAAGATCGAGGGCTGACATGTCACGAATCAAACCGCCACCGGTGAACACAATCGACTTCGAGACTGGGAGCATCGAGCGACGCCCAGATTATCCCCCGAAGCCGAAATCAATATCGATCCAACGAATAGGTGAGAAAAAGCCGACGTTCTACGCATGGGGTCACCCCGAGGGAAACAACTGCGACGAAGCAACTCCGCGCGCCATCGTCCGTGACATCGTTCGCTCGGGTGAGCGGATGCTGTTCCAGAACGCGAAGTTTGACGTTGACGTCATGCAGACCCATTGGAAGGTCGGCCCCGTAAGCTGGGATCGCATTCACGACACGCTGTATCTGTTGTTTCTCGACGATCCGCATCAGCGTGAGCTCAGCCTCAAGCCTTCTGCTGCGCGCCTGCTCGACATGCCGCCAGATGAGCGAGACGCGGTGAAAGATTGGATTCTCGCGCATAAAAAGGAAATCGAACGCATCCACGGCAAGTTCACGCCGAAAGAAGCGGGCAAGCATATCTGCATGGCTCCGGCACAGATAGTGAAGCCATACTGCAACGGCGACGTGATCCGTACGAAGAAGCTGTACGATCTGCTGTTCCCGGTGATTCACGAATGCGGCATGATGGAAGCCTACGACCGCGAGCGGCAGTTGATGCCGATTCTGCTCGAGAACGAACGGCAGGGAGTCCGCATCGACATCGCCGCGCTCGAACGCGACGTTGAGATCTACGAGAAGGCGCTCAAGTACGCTGATGCCTGGCTCAGGCGTCGTCTTGGGAACAAGGACCTCGACTTCGAGAAAGACCGCGAGGTCGCCGCTGCCCTAAAGAAGTCGGGCATCGTCAAGCATTTCGTGCAGACTCCGACTGGTCAAGACAGCGTGAGCAAGCGCAACTTGACTCCATCTATGTTCGAGGACCCGCGCGTCGCATCGGTTCTCGGCTACCGCAACCGTCTCGTCACCTGCCTCAACACGTTCATGCGGAACTGGCTGTCGATGGCGAGCCGCAACAACGGATGGCTGAATACCAACTGGAACCAAGTGCGGAACACCGACGGCAAGGGAGTCGGCGCGCGCACCGGCCGCCTGAGCAGCAGCTCACCAAACTTCATGAACATGCCGAAGGCGTGGGATGGCAAGGACGACGGATACGTACATCCAAGCTTCTTGCGTTCGCTGCCGCCGCTGCCGATTCTACGACGCTACATTCTACCCGATTCCAATGGCGCGCTCTGGCTGCACCGTGACTACAATCAACAGGAACTGCGCATTCTCGGCCACTTCGAAGACGGCGCGCTCAAGGACGAATACATCTCCAACCCAGAACTCGACGTGCATCAGTACGTCAAGGAACAAATATGGGAGATCACGCATCTCGACGTTCCGCGGCCCAAGACCAAGTCGCTCAATTTCGGCATGCTCTACGGCATGGGACTCAGCGCGCTGGCGCTGGCGCTCGACACGCCGTATGACGAAGCCAAGCGTCTGAAGAAAGCGCAGCTTGCGGCCATGCCCGGATTGAAGCAGCTCAACGATGGAATACTGGAACTGGCGAACCACGACGAGCCGATCAGAACATGGGGAGGCCGTCTGTACTACAAGGAAGCTGGAGTAAAGATCAGGAACAGGCTGGTCGACTTCGGATACAAGCTGCTGAACTACTTGATTCAAGGCAGCGCGGCCGACTGCACGAAGCAGGCGATCATCAACTACGATGCGATCAAGAAGCACGGTCGCTTTCTTATCACGGTGCACGACGAGCTGAACGGCTCGGCACCGAAGAAGGCGGCGAAGTCCGAAATGAAGCTGCTCAATGAAGCCATGTTGGGAGTGAAGTTCGGCGTGCCGATGCTCAGCGACGCCAAGATGGGAACCAACTGGGGAACGCTCGAGAAGTACAAGGAGAAGCGATGACCGTATACGTCGACAACATGCACGCCGGATACAGGCGCATGGTCATGTGTCACATGCTGGCCGACAGCGACGACGAGCTCCACGCGATGGCCGACAAGATCGGTGTCAACAGGAAGTGGCATCAATACGCCGGAACGCCCCGTTCGCACTACGATGTCTGCCTTTCAAAGCGCGCGCTGGCGGTGAAGCATGGTGCCGTTGAAATCGACATACGCGAGGCAGCGCTCATTGTCCGCAACCGAAGGAACCGAAATGAAAACGCCAACCGATAAAGAAATCGAAGCTCACGACACCGTGTTCACCGACAAGCCGCCGATGGGCGAGGCTGTTCCGTACAAGAAGGCACCGAAGAAGGTACCGTCGCCCGGCAACAGAAAGCAGCGCCGCGCCGTCGAAGCCAAGACGCGAAGGGGAAAGAAATGAGGGCTCCACTACAATTCACAAGCTGGTCGTTCAGCCGCTGGTCTGACTGGGACGAATGTGCGCAGCGCGCGGCGTGGTCGCACCTGCTAAAGAAAGCGCGTCACCTGCCGTCTGCGCCCGCGCTTGAGCGT
>Ga0105104_10000158_pt1 | contig 48639 bp, 37 predicted proteins | sample PPLLaktember2015_3_FD_87034 | JGI IMG/M metagenome (GOLD analysis project Ga0105104, IMG submission 87034) | Freshwater sediment microbial communities from Prairie Pothole Lake near Jamestown, North Dakota, USA - PPLs Lake P7 Core (6) Depth... | ecosystem: Environmental > Aquatic > Freshwater >... | reverse complement strand
TCGGAAGACGTGCAATCGCATTCCGAAGACGTGCAGTCGCATTCCGAACCCGTGCAATCCCATTCTGAAGACTTGCAATCCCATTCCGAACCCGTGCAATCGCATTCCGAAGACCTGCAATCGCATTCCGAACCCGTGCAATCCCATTCTGAAGACTTGCAATCCCATTCCGAACCCGTGCAATCGGATTCGGAAGTCGTGCAATCGCATTCCGAACCCATGCAAAAGCATTCGGGTTTTTCTTGACTGTCCCCTTTTTACCCTTTTTACCATTCGGAAGACGTGCAATCGCATTCCGAAGACCTGCAATCGCATTCGGAAGACGTGCAGTCGCATTCCGAAGACCTGCAATTATCGCTTTCTAAAATAAAACAGTTTCTTCGCTTAAATGAGTCGCTGATTTGCTCCCGGGGGTTCTGAAAAATAAAATGTCCCGGACCGCCGCGACCAGAAATCATTGGCTTCCATCAATATTTTATTAAACGTTCCCTCCATCAACCATAAAACCATTGGAAAAAGGATTCTTTTCGGGAATGAATCCCTGGCATAATTAACCCGGTGCCAAAACGCATTCGGTTCGAGTTCAGCGGCAATACTATTTTCTAAACCTTTAATGGAAATAACAATATTTTTTTTCTTTCCCGGACGTACTCCGGGAGGAAGAAAACCCCACACGGTCGGGCCCCACACAGTGGGGATTTATTATGGCACGGAGTCACCGTGCCATCCGGCGGCTTCCTTAACGGTCAGCCGCTGCATTGGTCATCGATAATTGATATCGATGTCGGATGTTGAACCTCCACCGGCTGCCCGGAACTTATTTCAAGCACAACCCGCCCCCTCTGCAAAAAAAACCACGCAGTGGGGGTTGACTTTTTTTTTTTTATATGTTAATTTTTTATACCGATGGGAAAAGTAATTGGAATTGACTTAGGAACAACGAACTCGGAAGTGGCCTTTTTTGAAGCCGGTCACCCGCACATTATTTTAACACAAGAAGGCGAACGCATTCTTCCTTCTATTGTCGCGTTTACAACCGGCGACGAAAGACTGGTGGGAAACCCGGCCAAAAGCCAACTCTTAACCAACACCAACACCATTTATTCTGTCAAACGATTGATCGGGAAGCGCTATTCGGAAGTAAAACCCTACCTGCACCAATTTAATTACGAGATTGTCCAGGGAAACGACGACAGCTTAAAAATCAAAATCCATAACGACCTATTCTCCCCAGAGGAAATCTCCGCCATGATCCTCTCAAAATTGAAAGAAGCAGCGGAACTGCACCTGGACGAAGAAATCGAAGGCGCTATTATTACTGTCCCGGCCTATTTCAACGACAGCCAACGACAAGCCACCAAAGACGCCGGCGAAATAGCGGGCTTAAATGTCATCCGCATCATCAATGAACCTACTGCGGCCTCACTGTGCTTCTCCCTCGACCTATCCCGTAAAATAAACGTGGTGGTCTATGATTTCGGAGGCGGAACCATCGATATCTCTATCCTGGAAATCCAAAACGAAATCATTAAAGTGCTTGCTACTGCCGGCGATATCAACCTGGGCGGAAACGACTTCGATATCATGCTGGGCCAAAAGATACAACAAGAAATCAAAAACGAATATATGGCGGATATTTCAACCGATAAACTCGCACTCCAGCGAATCCGCGACGCCGCAGAAAACGCAAAAAAAGAACTCTCCGGCGTTGACGAATGCGAAATCAACCTTCCTTTTATAGCCAACACCGAAGACGGCCCGATTCATTACTCCCGGTACATCAGCCGAAAAGAATTTGAAGAATTGATCGGGGAAAAAATTGAAAAAACACTGGCTATCTGTACCCGCGCCTTGAAAAATGCCGGATTGCCTATCAATCAAGTGGATGAAGTTTTACTGGTCGGGGGCTCTACCCGCATCCCCCTCGTTCAAAACAAAGTCAAAGCCTTTTTTAAAAAAGATCCCAATAAAAAAGTCAATCCCGACGAAATCGTAGCCCTGGGCGCAGCTTTACAAGGCGCCATCGTAAAAGGCGATACCAAAGACATCCTCCTCCTCGATGTCATCCCCCTCTCCCTCGGGGTAAAAACCTTCGGCGGCACGTTCACCCGCATCATCGACGCCAATACCACCATCCCTACCAACCGCAGCCTCGTCTTTTCCACCGTCGAAGATAACCAGGAAGAAGTGGAAATAAAAATATACCAGGGAGAACGCGAAATCGCCGAAGAAAACAAATCCCTGGGGAAATTCATCCTGACCGGTATCAAACCCGCTCCAAAAGGCTTCCCACGTATCGAAGTCACTTTTAGCATCAATATCAACGGCATCCTTACCGTCTCCGCCATCGACCTCTCTACCAAAAGCAAAAAGGAAATCGTCGTCTCTCAAACCGGCTTACTCAACAAAAACGAAATCTCCGAATCCAGGGAAAACGCCGAAAAATTTAAAAAAGCCGATCAACAAAAAAAACAAACTATCGATCTAAAAAATAAACTATTTAACCATATCTACGCTATCCAAAAAACCCTGGAAAACCCAGACATCGACCCAAAAATCGTTTCTAAAACCAGGGCCTTTCTCAAACAAACCAAATCCGAAATCGAAGACGAAAACATCGAACGCTTACACCACCTGAAAAAAGAATTGGCCGAAATGGAAGAACAATTCAGCAGTCAAAAATATGAGAAAATAGAAGAAATCCCCACGCTTAAAGTACCGGTTCAAAAACAGGAAGTCCACGACGACATCGATTTAATTAACAAAGAAGCACTCAAAATCAAAAAAGAAATCCTTAACTTCACCTACTCCATCGAACAATACATTCAAACTGTCCACTTAGAAGGCGCTATCGTCATCGAAGCCAAAGAATTGATTGCAATGGCCCACCAAGAAGTCGAAAAAGATCAACCCCAAACCCTGGGAAAACTCCATAAAAGACTCGCATCATTAACCACACGCCTCGACGACCTCGTCGGAAAAACCCTCGGACTTACCCAGGATAAACCGCCCCACATCGAACCCGATTTTGACCTGGATTTTAAGGCCATACAGGATATCGACCTGGAATTTAACCGGGAAATCAAAACCACCAAAGACGATACCAAACCCTACAAAATAATCAAAGAATAGGGACACCCCCGAATGCCCTAAGAGTTGCCTCCTTTTATTTTCACTTTATCATACAGTATTCAACATTATCTTTTCTAACGGCACCGACACGCCCCTTAACGAGAAACTTTAAACTGGAATTATACCCCGATTCACCATCCGTTTTGTCAGAACCTTTTTGTAAAAAGGTTCCGACACCTCCCAAAACTTTATAAAAGTATATAATCAAACGCTTTTGGAAGTCCAGAAACCTTTTCTCGAAAAGTGTTCTGGTCGTCGAAGACAAATTAGGTGGTGGATTTTGGTATAGCTGAAGAACCGCTAAATGATTTATTATTTTTTTAAGTAGTTTCCTGGAAGGAAATAGAAATCAAAATATTTTTGCGGTAAAGGGGTCATCGTTCAACATGATGATATTATCCCCCGACTGCGCCAGCACATACAATCCATGCTTCATCGCATAGATATCGCTCTCCTGGACAATATTGGCCCCAGCCACCGCACCGATGACTTTCAAATCTTTATACCGGGGAAACAACTCCTTGAAAATCGGTAATCGTTCCTGTAAAAAATGCTTTACGTCATCGACTCGCAGCGTCATTTTCACCGAAACCACCACCACATAATCCGTATTAAACGCCACAATATCAAATTCGAACCGCCGGGCTTGAGAACGCAACCGCTGCGTATAATCGGTAATCATGATGCCCCTTTTATTGAAAAGCTTTACGAGAGCGGGAGCTACCATATTTTCGGCGAACATCCCCAGGCTGTCGGAGATATGTGCCACCAGTTTATTCACTTTGCAAATTTCCCGGTCTGTCTCCTGGAACATTCGATCCGTATCTTGGAACTTTCGATCTGTTTCCTGGAACTTTCGATCTGTTTCTTTAAATTGCCGGTCTGTTTCTTGGAACTTTCGATCTGTTTCTTTAAATTGCCGGTCTGTATCTTGGAACTTTCGATCTGTTTCTTGGAACTTTCGATCCGTGTCTTTAAATTGCCGGTCTGTTTCTTGGAACTTTCGATCCGTTTCTTTAAATTGCCGGTCTGTTTCTTGGAACTTTCGATCCGTTTCTTTAAATTGCCGGTCTGTATCTTGGAACTTTCGATCTGTTTCTTGGAACTTTCGATCCGTATCTTTAAATTGCCGGTCTGTCTCTTGAAACTTTCGATCTGTTTCTTTGAAACCGATATAAATCAATTCTTCCAATTTTTCCAGTGTCGTCATCGATATCACCTCGCCTAAATAGTAATTCAAAAATCAAATTTTGTCAACAATATTGGCAATGTAAGCGATTTAAACCCTTAAACCCGACATCGACCTTCTTTACAAACCAAAGGAATTGTTTTATAATTTTTTTATGAGAATATTTATAGGGATTAAATTAGATCAGTGCGCAGTCGATCACGTGGAAAAATTCCTGGAACCCTTTAAAAAAATCGGATCCCCCCTTCGGTGGACAAAACCGGGAAACATCCACATCACCGTGAAATTCATCGGCGATGTTACACCCGAAAAATGCACACAAATCGAAAAAACGCTCATTGCCTCCACCGCGGATTTCTCCCCGTCCGAATTCCCGATTACACTGGCCGGATGTGGAAAATTCGGAAGAGGAACCGAGCTGGATATTTTCTGGATCGGGATCGCCCCCCCCTATACCCCCCTTACCCAACTGGTAGAAAAAATCGAAACCAATCTCTCTAAAATCGGTATAAAAAAAGAAGACCGCCCCTTCACCCCCCACATTACCGTGGGACGCAATAAAAAAATGTTTAACTTCAAACCCGTTTTTCAACTGATCGATGAACACAAAGATCAACCGATATCGGGACTCACAGTGAGAAGCGTTCAATTGTTCGAAAGCCGACTCACCCCGGATGGTCCCATATATAAATTAATAAAGGAGATTCCCCTTGGGCAGTCATGAGATTCTATTCCTCGTGTTTTCGTATCTCATCGGTGCAATACCTTTCGGTTTTATCCTCTATTTTTTGTGGGAAAAAAAAGACATCCGAAGCGAAGGCAGCGGCAACATCGGCGCTGCCAATGTGATGCGCTCCAAAGGACGCTGTGCCGGTATCATCACATTGATCCTGGATATGATGAAAGCCATGATCCCCATTTTTTACGGTTTGAACCGTTTCGATTCCCCGGTAATCGCCGCATGCGGCGGGGCTGCCGTTGTCATCGGCCACTTATTCCCCATTTACCTCAAATTCAAAGGAGGAAAAGGCATCGCTTCGTTCGTGGGAATACTGGCGGTTTTTCATTTTCCATCCGCTTTGGTTTTTGCCAGCGCATTCCTGGTTACTTTATTTTTTACCCGGTATGTTTCCCTCAGCTCCATGACCGGCTTAACCGCCGCTTTCTTAGTGATTCTTTTCACCCAAGTGGTGGAAATATCCATGGTGTTCTTCTTAATATGGATACTGATCTTATACCGCCACAAATCCAATATCAACCGCCTCATGGAAGGCAGGGAACCCGCCTTCACCTGTAATAAAAAAATCGATAATATCTATGGGAGTAAATACGATAATACCAATGAATAAAAAAAACATACTTGTAATCGGAGGAGGTTCCTGGGGAACCGCGTTTGCCAATTACCTGGCAGCTTCCCACAGCCAGGACGAAAACTACCCTGTCAAAATATGGATACGCGAAAAAGAAATCATCGACACCCTTCGCCAAACCCACGAAAACCCTGTTTTTTTGCCGGGAATACCGCTATCCCCGCGCCTGGTGCCGGTAGAAGACCTGGTCTCCGAATCCCGGGCCGCCGATATACTCATTTTCGCCGTTCCCTCCAAATATATCCGGAAAACCTTCGTAGAACTAAAAGGCATAGCAGAAAGCAAATGGCTCGTGAATCTATCCAAAGGGTTTGAAGCTATTTCCATGAAGACGATATCTCAAGTCGCGGCAGAGGTTTATGGGGACGATATATACCAGCGTTGGTTAACCATTTCCGGTCCATCTTTCGCGCGCGAATTGGCTTCCGACCATCCCACCGTCGTGGTGGCCAGCTCTAAGAACTCAAACTATTTAAACGAAATCCAAAACGATTTCTCTTCGGATATCCTCCGTATTTACCGGACCGACGATCTCATCGGGATCGAAGTCGCCGGTTCCATGAAAAACGTCATGGCCATCGCCTCCGGTATTATCAAAGGCTGCGGCTATGGATACAATACAACGGCTTCGCTGGTGACTCGCGCCAGCGTCGAAATATCCAGGTTCGGTTTGAAAATGGGCGCCAATAAAGAAACCTTCTGGGGCCTCGCCGGTATCGGCGATTTAATGCTCACCTGTTTCGGACCTCTCTCCCGCAACTTCCAACTGGGCGAACGCATCGCCAAAGGCGAAACCCTCGACCAAATCGAAAAATCCAGCGCTATGGTGGCCGAAGGTGTCGAAACCACAAAAGCCATTAAACCCCTGGCCGATAAACTGGATATCGAAATGCCCATCTCCAACGAAGTCTATGAAATTCTCTTCAACCACAAAAACCCGCTCGAAGCCTTAAAAGGTTTGATGAAAAGGAGTTTGAAAAAAGAATGGAATATAAATTAGAATATACCCTAAACGAAGAATCGGAAACCTTTTTCCTCAATAAAGAAACCATCTCTGTCGGTAAATTGTCCGGCAATGACCTCCAATTGGTCGATAGTTCCGTCTCCAGGAATCATTGCAAATTCGTTAAAATGAAAGACGGGTATAAACTCTTAGACCTCGGGAGTACCAACGGCACCTACGTCAACGGCAAAAGGGTCACCGAAAAAAAACTGGAACAAGGCGATAACCTCACTATCGGACGCACTGTCATGAAATATATTGCCGTCTCCCATAAAGAAAGTTATACCAATGTCGACGATCAAAAAATTTCCATGGTGATCCCCCTATCCGACAGTATCCTGGTAGAAGAACAAAAGATCGAAGCCAGCACCCTCAGTTTTCTGACTTCACTGACGGCCCTGGGAAAAGACCTTATCGCCTCTTCGACACTGGAAGACAGCTTCGACAAAATCGGCACCTTGATCTTCAACTCCCTCAACCCCAAACGCCTCTATATTTTCTTCTTCGACGAACACCAGGAAGAACTGGAACTCAAATACGCCCAAACCCGCAAAGGCAAGACCGATGAAAAGCCCAATATTTCCAAAACCATCGCAATGAAAGCCATACATGAAAAAGTGGCCATTATTTCTTCCAATACCCGTGACGATGCACGTTTCGACGGTGCTCAAAGCATTATTATGTACGGCATTACGTCTGCGGTTTCTGTCCCCATCTGGACCAAAAACTCCATCTACGGTCTTATTTACATCGATACCACCGAATTGGATAAAATGTTCAAACCCAAAGACCTGGAAATTCTCTCCATTATCGCTAATTTTGCCGGCCTCGCCATCGAAGGGATCAACAGCCTGGAAAAACTAAACACCGAAAAAAAAATCAGGGCCAGGCTGGAACGCTACCACTCCCCAGCCGTTGTATCCCGTATCATGGAAACCCACAACAGCAGCACCATCGAAATGAAAACCTATATAGAGACCGAAGCTTCCGTCTTATTTATGGATATTGTCGCTTTTACCACCAAAGTCGAACATATGAATCCCGTTGAAATCGGGGTTTTCTTAAATCATTTTTTTGCCGAAATGACTGAAATCGTTTTTAAATACAACGGTACGCTGGATAAATATATCGGGGATTGTATCATGGCTGTTTTCGGTGTCCCTTTTGAAATCGCCAACCATGCCGAATTAGCCCTACAGGCTGCGCTGGAAATGAAAAACCGCCTGGCCGAGATGAACGCTGCCCTCCCGGAACAAGACAGGATCAATATCCGGATCGGCATCAACTCCGGTAAACTGGTTGCCGGCGATTTCGGATCTCCCAAACGCATCGATTACACCGTCATCGGCAATAACGTCAATATTGCCTCCCGGCTCGAATCTTCCGTCGCAGCCACCAACGAAATCGTCATATCGGAAGACACCTTCAACCTCACCTCCAACCTCTTCGAATGCGAACTCCTGGGTGAAAAAAAACTCCAGGGTTTATCCCAATCCGTTAAAACCTTTAAAGTTATTAAAAAAAAGGAGAATCAATGAAAAAGAATACCGCTTATTACCTGAGTTTTTTAATCTTCTTTGTATTAATGACCCTCATTGCGTGTTCCGGGAAAAATAACAAATCGTCCCAGACTCCGGCACACCTCATCGCCAATACCCCGGAATATCTAGTGAATGAAGGAATTATCTACCTCCACCAGGGGGATTTAAAAATGGCGGAAACTCAATTCAAAAAAGCCCTGAAGAAAAAAAGCACCCTCACCAGCGCCATAAATGGACTGGGTATCATCTACCTCAATAAATCCGAATTCCGAAAAGCCCTTGAATATTTTCAACAGGTCACCCGCATCAACCCCAAACACTTTGATGCCTACAATTACATCGGGATCATTTATACGGAATTGAAAGAGTATAACCTGGCAAAAGAAAATTTACTCATCGCTGCCAACGGCGAAACCTACAGCACCCCGGAAAATGCCTATGCAAACCTCGCTATGCTGGAAATTAAACAAAACCGCATCGATTCCGCCCTGCGTTACGTGGAAAAAGGAATGGCCAAAAACGACCGCTTCGCCCCTCTCTACAACCTGAAAGGCGTTATTTGCGAAAACACTCAAAACTATGCCGCCGCACTCTCCTACTATGAAAAAGCTCTCTCCATCCAGGCCGAAGAAGACCCCACCATCCTCATCAATATCGGCAGACTTTACATCAAAATGCAGAAAATCGACAAAGCCATGGATACACTGGAAAAAGCCTTATCCAAAGCCTCAACACCACAACTAAAAGAGGAAATTCGACAATTGATCCTCGGTATTGAAAACAAATAAATAACTTCTCTTCCTTAAAAATATTATGATATATGATGAGGTACCGATCGAATGACAAAAGATTTAGCAACACAAAAAGCCGATATAGACCGTTTTTTATCTCAAAAAAAAATAGCGATAGTGGGTGTTTCACGCAAAGCCCACAAATTCGGGCACGCCATTTTTAATGAACTGAAGAAAAGAGACTACCGTGTATTCCCTATCAACTCCCAGGCCGACAACATCGATGGCCATCCCTGCTGCCGGGACATTCAATCGCTCCCGGAACCCGTGGATGCTCTAATCACCGTTGTTCCCCCTTCCATCACCTCCCAGGTGGTCCGGGATGCTGCAAAAGCCGGCATAAAAATCATCTGGATGCAGCAGGGCTCTTTTTCCCGCGAAGCAGCCGAATTCTGTACCCAAAATAACATAACTGTTATCCCCAACCGGTGCTTGCTCATGTTCCTCGAACCCGTCGGGTCTATTCATAAATTCCACCGCTGGCTGTGGAAACTATTCGGGAAATATCCCCGGTAAACAAATCCATTCCAGTGATATAAACAAGAATCATGTCGATAAAACTAAGTATCTCAGGTATACGCGGTCAATTCCATGAGCTGACCCCCAACCGGGTCACCCAATTTGCCCAGGCCTTTTCAACTTATATCGGCAGAGGTTCCGTTATTATCGGTTCCGATGCCCGGCCTTCCGGGAAATTTATCCGCGAAGCCCTTATCGCCGGTCTCACTTCCAGCGGTTCCCAGGTCCTCGACTACGGTATTCTTCCGACTCCCATCCTCCAATGGATACTGAAAAACTCCTCCTACAGCGGGGGGGTTTCCATTACAGCGGGCCATAATACCTTCGACTGGAATTGTCTCATATTTTTGAGCGCAGACGGCTCTTATCTCAATCACCTCGAAGGCCTGGAATTTTTTAATATCTATCATTCCGGGAACTTTACCAAAAAAAGCTTCGATAAATTGGGGAAATACTCCATGTATTCCCCTCACCGGGAATTTATCGACTCCTATTTCCAATCCCTCCAATTAAAAACCGAACCCAGGAAGCCCTGGAAATTTGTTTTGGATTGCTCCAATGGTTTCGGCCCGGAAATCGTCGAACAGCTTTCCCGGTCTCTAAAAGTGAAAATGATCCCCATTTTTTGCGGGAAAGACGGGTTTACGGCAAAAGACCCGGAGCCCACTATTCGGAACGCCAACCTTCTCGGGACCATTGTGCGGGAAACCGACAGCAGCGGGGGTTTTTTATTAAACAGCGATGCCAGTCGTGTTCTTGTAGTGGACGAAACCGGCCTTCCGCTCTCCGAAGAATTAACGCTGCCTATTTTTTCCATGATCCTGCTGGAAGAACACAAAAGCGATATAGTCACCAATTACTCCACCTCCAGGTCCGTCGACCAGGTGGCCAAAAAATTCGGGGTCCGGGTATTCCGTACCGATGTGGGGCAGCCGTTTGTAGTCCAATCGGTAAAAAATACAAAGGCGTTTATTGGGGGTGAAGGAAGCGGCAGTGTTGTATACTCCCCTTTTTCCCTCGGCTTCGACTCGTTTATCTTCATAAAAAAAATGGTGGAATACCTGGATAAAAAGAATCTATCAGTCTCCGATATCTCCCATCGATTCTCAACCCCGGATATTTATAAAGAAACCATCCATTTCCCCCCCGATAAAATCTATTCCCTTTTGGAAAAAATCGGCGACCTCTTCCAGGAAGACAAAATCCGTTTAAAAGACGGTTTTTATATCGATTTTGGGGAAGAGTGGCTTTGTATTCGTGCCTCTGCGACGGTTTCCATGGTCAGGGTTATCGGCGAAGGTTCCTCCATCGCCCACCGTATCGCGCGCATAAAAGAAATGGTGGAATAAAACCATGAAACGTATTGAAAATATCAGGATCGGGATTTCCGGTACACGCGGGATCGTGGGTGAAACCCTTTCACCGGAGTTGGTAGTAAATTTAACCTGTGCTTTTTCAACGTTGATCGGGGGTGGAAAGGTTGCGGTTGCGACCGATACCCGCGTCTCCGGCGATGTCGTTAAACACTCCGTCCTTTCTGCATTGATCTTCTCCGGGATCACCCCCGTAGATACCTTCACACTCCCAACCCCTTCTCTCGAAATCTATGTCAAAGAAAAAAAACTCAACGGCGGGATTATTATTACCGCATCTCATAACCCGGAGGAATGGAACGGGCTGAAATTCGTTGATAATCGAGGTTTGTTTCTCTCTCCTTTTGCAGCGCTTAACCTTATCGATATTTATTACCAGGGCAGCTTCAAAATTCCTACCGAAAATAAATTCCCCGATGTTGAAATCGAAAAGGAAGCATTTAAGGTTCATAAAGAAAAAATACTTAAAATTGTGGATGTCGAAAGAATCCGAAAAAAGCACTTCAAAGTTTTGGTGGATGCCGGGGGTGGCGTCGGTACCCGGTTTGACCGCGAGCTGCTGGAATACCTCGGATGCCGGGTGAAAATGGTATATGAAGAGGACGATTCCAATGAACGGTTTCCCAGGAATCCCGAACCTATCGCCGAAAACCTTTCAAAAGCTTCCGAAATGATTCAAAATGGGGATTACGATATCGGCTTTGCGCAGGATTCCGATGGAGACCGCTTGTGTATCCTGGATGAAAGCGGGCGCGTATTCGGCGGAGAATTAACCCTGGCTGCTGCATTGTACGGGTACCTGGCTAAACAAAAAGCCGGTAAAATCGTCATCAATCTCTCTACGTCGCGGGTGACGGAATATTTAGCCAAACGTTTCGGGCATTCCGTTTCAAAATCCCCGGTGGGAGAAATCAACGTCGTGGAACAAATGATCAAAGAAGGTGCAGTGGCAGGAGGAGAAGGCAACGGCGGCGTCATCATTCCCCAGGTTCACCACTGCCGCGATTCATTTACCGGTATGGCCCTCGTCCTCGATTCCATGGCTGCCGATGATAAAAAAATTTCCCAAATCACTGCAGAATTCCCCCAATTCAAGATGGTCTCTTCCAAGATTCCCCTATCCATGACCGGCGCTCACCGCATTATTTCACTTTTAAAGGAAGAATACCCCAACGGCAATACCCAGGACGGCTTACGGGTGGATACCCCGTGTTATTGGTTTCACGTTCGCCCTTCCAATACCGAACCCATCCTCCGCATCGTGGCGGAAGGCAACGAAGGGGAGATCGAAACGATTTTATCCCAATTAACCGATAAAATTAAAAAAATGTCCCGCTAAAACCAAAATGCCTCCGGCCGCCAGGAACCTTTTCGTGAAAAGGTTCCTGGACTTCCAAAAGCTTTTGTTAAGGGGAAATTACCTATAGATAAATAATATAACATAATCTTGTTTTAACCCCCACCGTGTGGGGCCAAAAGCTTTTTTTATATTATTAATGGCTTACCTGGCTTGCTCCACGATTATCTTGATATTGAGGGGAACGGCAGTTCCACCTTCTTTACCGAATTCGACGCCGGTTATTTTTCGCACTTCTAACTTTTTCGCATCGATTTCCCAGAAGAAGTCGGTCCACAGTTTATGCTTGAAATGGTAGAGAAGCGGTTTAACTTTTCCCACTTGCCAGAAAGGCAGGTAAGCGGTTTGATAACCGTCGGTGAGAATGCGGAATTTCCCATCCACCGGTTCATATTCTATTTTGGTGTCGGGGATGTTAATGGAAACCTGGTTGGGAAGAACCAATTTAGATCCCCCTTTCACTTCCATTTTGTATTTCACTTCCTTCCCCGTTCCTCCCTTTTTACAAAACTCTGCTCCGGTCACATGCCAGATCAAACGGGAAAAAGAGTCCAATTCCCAATGAAAATCTTCCCATAAAGCATGTTTTACCTGGAAAACAAAGGGTTTAACGTTGCACTTTCTCCACTCCTTCGCATCCGTGATATCTACGCCGTTCGACTTCAAGGAAAACCCATAGTTTCCCGGGATATAAACCAATTGCGTATCCGGTAATTCCAGGGTGATCCGTTTCGGTTCCGGGAAAGTAACCATGAAAAGCCGGATATCTTTATTATTTTCTTTATCCGCTTCCGGCAGTTTGTTTTCCGGGTCTGCAACGGCTCCCAGGTAGTATCTTCCCAAAGGAGTATCATCCGGTACTTTAAGTGAGCCTTTGAATTTCACCGTGACCTTTTCGCCCGGTTGGACAGCGGGGATTACTTCCCGGCCGCCTTCCAGCAAACAATCTTCTTTAAAATTGCCCGAAAATACGGCAGCCTGGGCCGGCATTTGAAGATCCGTGGAAAGAACCAGTTCAAGGCCCACATCTTTTGCAGCTACCGTTCCTTTGTTCTCTATTTCTACAGATACTTTATCTCCCAATATTTCTCCCGGCAAAGCGTTGAAAGGATATGTCAGCGATACAGCCAGGTCCGATGTTTCCAAAAAAGTAATATCTTGTACGCCCTGGGGAGATTTGTCTACATCGCTGAACTGGATAAGATACCCGGGTTTTTCGGCTTTTTCTTTGACTTTGCTTAGTAATAGATCGTAGTCCGGTTTTTTGAATTTAACCAGTAATGAGTTCCCCCCGATAATGTCCTGGGTCCATTCGATCTTGCCGTTTTTGATTTTGGCCAGCGAAGCCAACACGTTGGCTTCCTGGTCTACGAATTCGACGGAACCCAGCGTTTGGCCTGCTGCCAGTTCATCCACAACCCGTTTCATGGTTTCGAGATCGAACATCAGGGCAGTTTTGGCTTTCGTTCCTGCGGGAGGTTCCTGGATTTTAAGGAAGACAGGATTCTCGCCGGCCAAAAGAGCCATAGAAAAAATAAAAAGACCGAATAAAAAAGATGATATGAATTTCCTCATGTTGGTTCTCCTTTCAAAGGTATCAAATATTTGTAAAATCATTTCATTTTATTATAGTCAATTTCGATATTTTTTTCCACTAGAAAAATCATTATAAAAGAATGACAGGTTAAAACCCGTCATCCCGGGTGAATTCAGTGACCTGGGAAAATTATATTCAAAAACAATTGATTTGTAACTTTATTTGTAGTAAACTATAAACTAAGCAAACACATTTTTGTCGTCTCGACCTGTAACAATAAACAATAAATAAACTAAAAGAGGTGTAGTTATGAAAGCGAAGGTCTTTACACGTCGTCAATTTTTGAAGTTATCCGTAAGTGCTGCAGCTACCCTTGGTTTAAGCCGTTTACCGATGGGAGAAAAGCTGTTTGCCCAAAGTACTCCTTCCAAGAAGCCTGCCGTTATCTGGTTGGAGGGACAGGATTGCGCCGGATGCACCGAATCTGTCTTTTCCTGCCTAACACCGGATTTACGTTCCGTATTGTTGGATGTGATCGATATCCGGTATCATGAAACCGTCATGGCAGGCACAGGAGCCCCGGCAGAAAGTGCCCTGGATGCCGCGATCGCCGATGGAGGCTATGTTCTGGTAGTCGAAGGATCTATCCCGATTGCAGATCCAAGGTATTTAATGGTAGGCGGTCAATCCGTCGAAACCACTTTTGTCGAAGCCGCAGCCAATGCCGCGGTTATTTTGGCTGTCGGTTCTTGCGCCGCCTTCGGCGGAATTCCCCGGATTGGGATTCCCCAAGGAAAACCCGTATCTTATATTCTATCTTCCCACAGCATCTCTAAAACTTATATCAATCTACCCGGCTGCCCCCTTCACCCAACATGGTTCTTCGACACGGTACTGGATTTCCTGGCCGGTAACTCGATTTCCCTGGACAGCAGCAAACGTCCGCTAACCCATTATGGCTCCAAAATTCACACCAATTGTCCAAGACGCACCAGCAATAGTTCAAAAAAATTCTTATCGGATTGGAATGCTGCTTCGCAACAAGGTTTTTGTCTTTACAACAAAGGCTGCAAGGGAAAAGAAACCTATGCCGATTGCCCCTCGCTGAAATGGAACGATGGAGTAAATTGGTGTATTGGAAACAATGCGCCCTGTTCGGGTTGCACCGAATCGAAATTTTATGACCAACTCAGCCCGATTTATTCGCGCTAAATTTTGGAGGTAATTACCATGGCAACAATTACAATCGATCCATTGACACGAATCGAGGGCCATTTAAAAGTCGACGTTACTGTTGAAAATGGCGTAGTGACCGACGCCAAAGTTGTCGGCACCATGGCTCGCGGAATTGAACAATTATTAACGGGAAAGGACCCCAGGGATGCTTCTTTCGTCACAGAACGGATTTGTGGAGTATGCTTCGGGTCTCATGGATGGGTTTCCAGTTTAGCCGTAGAAACAGCCCAGGGTACAACCCAGTTACCCACGGCAGCCCGCCTATTGAGAAACCTGATTGTCGGTGCCTGTTGGCTCCATGATCATCCCCTGCATTTTTATTTACTTTCTGCCCTGGATTATCTTAATTTGGGCATTTTGACCAACTATACGGGCTCGGATACCAACATCCTGAAACTAAAAAACCTGGTTTCAGCGGAGCTGAATAATCCGCCCATCGAGGGAGAATATGCCGGACCCTTTTTACCCACCTATGCGGCAGATTCGTATTGCGTCAACACCCTCGACAGCGTAGTTCTTTATGTTCAACACTACCTGGACGCCTTGCAAATGCAAGTGAAAGCCAAGAAACTCTCGGCCATCTTCGGCGGCAAGCAACCCCATCAATCCGGGATTATTACCGGCGGTGTTACGAAGTTGCCCTCTCTCGACCAGGTCAGCCAGTTCCGAACATTACTTAACGAGCAGATTACATTTATTAACAATATTTACGTTAATGATGTCATCAACCTCGGGACCGGTCCTCTTTACACCCTTGGTACATCAAATGTCGGTGTAGGCTACCAGAATTATCTTTCTTTCGGTGGTTTCCCCGAATCCGACGGCAGTTTTCTTTATCCTGAAGGGGCCATTATCAATGGAGTGTTGAACGCCAGCAGCAGGACCGCCATCGAACCCAATATCACGGAAGATGTCACCAAAGCGTGGTATGTATCGACTACCGGTGGACATCCGTCTCTAACCACCCAGCAATTCGATTTGAATAAAACCGGTGCCTATACATTTGTAAAAGCCCCGCGTTTTAACAACCAACCGATGGAAGTCGGACCTCTAGCCCGGATGATGGTGGCTCTCAAACGACCCTCCCATCCCGCATACAATCACCAGGCTGTCCAGGCTTTTGAAGATTACGTGAACCAGGGCTTTCAAGCCGGCGCTGTAGCCCGGCATCTTGCCCGAGCATTGGAAACACAAGTACTCTGTGACGCCATGGTACGGTGGTTAAATGAACTTGAAAGTTTGATTCAATCCAACCCCTCTACTCCTATTCATGATACGGCGCATTGGACTCCACCCACTACCGGCCAGGGTTATGGAATGATCGAAGCACCGCGCGGCGCCCTGGGTCATTGGGTTCGCATCGCCAGTTCAAAAATCAACCGGTATGCATGCGTCGTACCTTCGACATGGAACTCTTCACCCATGGACAGCAGCGGAGTCCGAGGACCGTACGAAAAAGCGCTTATCGGGTGCCCCGTCCCGGATATCAACAATCCCATCAACGTCGGCCGCGTTATTCGTTCGTTTGACCCGTGCCTGGCTTGCGCAGTCCATATCCTGACTCCCAACGGCCCGGTGAAAAAATTCATTATCAACCGGTAAACATTGATTCGGTTTCAAAAGGAAATCGGTTCCAATGACAAGTGAAAATATTATTGTTCCCCCCATTCTCGTTTTGGGAGTGGGGAATATTCTCATGAAAGATGAGGGAGTGGGTGTGCATGCAGTCCAACAGCTCCTGCACATGCCGCTCCCTCCCACTCCTTCGGTGGAAATCATCGATGGTGGAACAGCAGGAATCGACCTCCTCTATTTCCTGGAAAACAGGAAAAAAATGATTATCATCGACACGATTCAAACCTCTGAACCCCCTGGAACCATTTTTCGTCTTACACCCGCCAATATTCGCTCATATCTAAAAGGGGAGCATTATTCGCTTCATCAAACGGGAATACCGGATCTACTTCGAATCGCAGAAGCTATCGGCCAACCTGTCCCGGAAGTGGTGATTTTTGCCCTTCAACCCGCCGATATTTCAATTGGAACGGAACTTTCACCGATCATCGAAGAAAAAATACCCGAATTGATCCAATGTGTATTAAAAGAAATCGAAGCGAGTTGAATTGAAATTCTCACTTTCTTTATCATCGACTCTTGAACTCCACGACTAAATCTTATAAAATATTCTATTGTTCAAAGAAATTGAAACGATCTTCGAAGGTAAAATGATACAATGAAATACACGATGGGTACTCCGATACCTGCCAGTGAAGTCCTACGCCGCTTCAAAGACGAAGACGGCGAAATGTTCCTTGAAGTGCGGGGAATGGAAAATGTATTATTCCGTGTTACCACCGGGGACAGGATTTATTACAAAATCGATAAAGATAAACTGGCCGGTGAAGAACTTAATCTCGTTGTCGATTATACCAAAACCCGGTCGGATTCTTCCCCTTCCATCGATATCCCAGGTTTACCGCTAACGGATAACCCGGTTATCTCTTTCGATGACTTCAAGGATATCGCTCAAACAAGCATGGACGAGGGAGACACACTGCAGTTTGAAAAAATTCCGTTAAAAAAACAGGCGGATATCAAAGAATTCAATGAAGGAGATATCATCCCGGGATCCTTCCGGTCCGGGTGTATACCCAACGATTACAGCGGTTTTACTTTCCGCCACGAAAAATTTCTTTATATCCTGGACAAAAACTACTGCGTCGATATCAAAAGCCAGGATTCCATGTTAAATTATGACCTGGAATTGGACCAGGCCTATGCAATGGAACCGGCTCCCCCACCCTCCCCTACTCCTAAAACCATTACTCCGATGCCTCCCGCCGACCTTGAAATAGAACATGAAAGCGAAGAAAAACCCATCGAATTGGAAAAAGGCGACATATTACCCTTTCATCTGCGGCGACTTTGCGAAGCAGAGATCGGTTCCGGTTTCGGAAGCCGCATCATACTGGGAAATTACCTCTATATGATGGACTCCCATTATAAAGTTCTCCAAAAAATGAAAATTTCTTACATCGAAAGCGAAGAAACTCCCGGGTTCCAGGAAAAAATACCTCATCAAAAAACCAAACCTTTTTCATCCCCCGCTGCCCCACCCCCTCCTTCACCTTCACCCAAAAAAATCCCGCCTCTCGAAATAGTGAACACTGTTGTCAAAGAATTCGACGCAGCATTGAAAAAACACAAAATCAGCGCAGATTTTTTCAGGGAAAGCGTACTCATTCCTTCTCATAGGGAAATCCTCCTCAAAGCGTTTAGCGGTAACCTCATGGAGCTGAATGACGATACCCGCGAAGCTACAATCAACGGCACACTAACAATTATAAATGAGAGCGGATTCGAATTTTTCAAAGCCGTCATGGTTCATGAGCTCTATATAAAATCGACGTTGGCCGGGAGAGGAAATAATATAAAATACTTCTTATCTCATATCCTGGCATTAAAACCGGATGGGACTTTAGGAGACCTCTTAAGCAATATTCCCTCGGACCCACAGAAAAAAATGGTGGACTATTTCGGGGAACGAGCCGAGGTATACACCGATAAAACGGAAATGATCAAACGGATTCACCGCCAGGTTCGCAGCACTATTTTTGAACAATACCGGGAAATATGGCTATCCAAAGAAAATGTCCGTTTCGATGCCTTTTTAATCTCCAAACTATACGAACATACGACACGCCTGGATAGAGGGGACGGGATCACCATGATCCGTTTAAGCCGGGATATCATGTTGTATGAACAAAACCCACCCAGTACTTCAAAATAATTTTGAAAGAAATTGTCTGACACTTAGGCATATCTGCCTGCCATTATCCCAGTTCTGTCTGCTGCAATCGCGATTCCGATCCGCCCGGTTCTACAATAAAACCCCTCGTAGGAGATTGTCTCAAAATTAAGAAAGAAGTAATATAAAATACGAGTCAGACACTCCCACAATCATCGCACGATAGCCCGGTTCTACAATAAAACCCCACGTAGTGGGGCTAAAAGGATTGGATGGAGACGGGCGATAAGTAAACGATAAGTGCCCCGCTTTTGTTTTTTTCTTTATTTTCCCACCTGAAAGCCAGGATACACTTCTTTTCTTTTAGTTCGATCAGTTTTCGTTCTATAACATCCCTCAGCACCGCTTTTCCCTCCGAATGCAGCCCTTTTCCAACGATCAAACGGACTGTTTTAATCCCATTTCGCTGCGCATTCCACAAGAAACCTTCTGCCCGTTTTTCCGCTTCTACCGCTGTAAATCCATGCAAGTCGATCTCTTCCTGCGGTGGAGGGAAATTTTTAACCCGATACCGGATATTCGGGGATAGATGGGGGTTAGACATGGATATTTTCTCTACCAACAATTTTTTCTGCCTGGGGTCTACCAGGGATTCTTTAAATAACCGGTCAAAATTCTCTGCGTCCTCCTTCCTTTTTCTTTCCATTTTTTGTTTCTTTTCAACCTGGGATTTAACCGGTCCTTTTTTATCCTGTTTATCTGTGAAAACTTCATTCAAATCATGCTTATCCGTTAAAAAAGGGATACCTTTTTTATCGACCCGTGTTTTTATACTTCCTCCTTTTTTCGCCTTGTGCGTTTCGTTTTTCTTCGGATCGGGTTCTTCTCCCCTTTTCGGTCTGGCTTTCGTTCTTTTTACCGGTTTTCCTTTTTCGCGGTCAAACGGTTCTCGTTCTCGTCTCTTTTCCGTTTGGGTTGACCTGCGCGATGAACCTTTTAAATCTCTTATTAAAATCACTTGCGGAGGAAAAAAGTCGTCTCTTTCTGTTTTAAAGAAGTCTTTGATTGCTTCCGGTTCTTTTTTCTTCTTCGTTGAAAAAAACGAAAATAACCGGTCCATTAACGTACTGGGTGGCTTAGCGTTCGAATCAGTGTTTTTTTTCTTTTTAATCATAATCCAATATTTTATATTAGAAACGATACGATTTCAACCTATAACCCAACCCAATTGCAATTCTTCTTTTAAATTCCAGGGGACACCGACACGCACCGACACGCCCCCTTTGCGTATAAAATCACTTTTCAAAATGAGAACTGCTGCAATACATTATCGCAAATCTCTGCCGGGACATCTTTGAAAACCAGGGCAGACTGGTTTTTATCCAATATTACGGCGATATGCCCTCCCACAGTATGCCCGTTTCTACAGGTTGCACATTCCATGCCCATTGGTCGTCCCAGTCCTTTCAAGTATAGGCAGCAGTGATCCTTAAGTCACGCTGTCGCCGCAGAACCGGCACGAAGTGCCGCAACTTCCTCTTAACCGCCTAAGTTCCTGTACTGCCGACCCAAATCCGCCTGGGAAATAATAATTAATAAAAAAGTACGCACTACTTGAATTTAAAGTTAAATTCCACTATGATAAAATATGCAAATGAAAAACCCTATTGTTGTTTCCGTATGCTTATCCACGAAAAGCTTTATTATAAAAAAAAATCTAAAACTTCACATTTTAACGGAGGTTGTATCATGACTATTCTACGTTTCCTAAACCGTTCGGTTAAAGTCGCAGTCCCGGCAGTGGTCATATCGATGATACTTTTGATATCCCTATCGGCAGCCGTGAAAAACCCGGGTTATACGAACCCGGAACTGCGGTTGAAATGGTATCAAGATCATACAGCGATGAAAGAACGGTCTTTATTCAAGAACCTGCCGTGGCAATTTCTCGGCCCCCTCAATATTAGCGGCAGGATGACCGATGCAGCCGTAGTGACTCCAAAAGGAAAACATTACACTATTTATGCAGCAGGAGCTTCCGGCGGAGTATGGAAAACCGAAAACGAAGGGACCACCTGGGAACCCATTTTTCAGCATGCGGCATCCACGGCTATCGGCGATATAGCGCTGGCACCCACCAACCAGGATATCGTATGGGTAGGCACCGGCGAAGCCAATATTTTCAGGAGTTCGCAAGCCGGCGCCGGTATCTATAAATCCATAGATGCAGGTAAAACCTGGCAGCATATGGGATTGGCGGCCACTCATACCATCCCCCGCATCATCGTCCACCCGGGAAACCCGGATATCGTTTATGTCGCTGCTTCAGGCCATGAATGGACAGAAAACCCGGACCGGGGACTATATAAAACCATCGACGGCGGTAAAACCTGGGAAAAAATCTTCTATGTTAATGAGAAAACCGGCGTTATCGACCTGGCGATGGATCCTTCAAACCCCGACATTCTTTACATTTCTACCTGGCAGCGTATGAGAAAAAAATGGAACGATCCCCGGAATGAACCCGATTATACCGGGAGTGGTATTCTTACATCCACCGACGCAGGCAAAACCTGGAAACCCATCAATAACGGTTTACCGGAAGCCAAATTCCGAGGAAGAATCGGCATCGATATTTTTAAATCAAACCCCGATATCCTCTACGCTTTTGTAGATAATTACGAGATCATCGGACAATTCGACAACAGCGAAACGGATTCTTACGGGAGACCCAGGATGGGAAGAATCAAAGGCGCCACGGTTTATCGTTCCGACAACAAAGGCGAAACATGGACCCAGGTCAGCGTGAACGATACCGTCATGCAAAACTTTTCCGGCACCTACGGATGGGTCTTCGGCCAAATCCGTGTCGACCCCAACAATGATAAAAAAGTTTTCTTATTGGGTGTACCGTTGGGCATTTCCGAAGACGGAGGGAAATCCTTCCGCATCGTCTTCGATATGCATGGCGATCACCACGGTTTATGGGTCGATCCGGCCAATTCCAACTGCATCGTCAATGTCAATGACGGCGGTATGGCCCTTTCATATGATGGTGGAAAAAACTGGAGATCATTGACCGATAATTTCCCGTTGGTTCAATTTTTCAATATTGCCTACGATATGGCTGAGCCTTTCCATGTTTTCGGTTCCGTGCAGGACCATGGAAGTTTCAAAGGTGTGGTGGATCTCAAGAACGGCAGGAGCAGCATCCCGGCCCATAAATGGGACGATGCGCCGGGCGGTGAGGGCAGCAGTCATGCCATTGATCCCAGGGACCCGAATATCGTTTATTCAGCAGGTTTCTACGGCAATATCACGCGCAGCGATTTACGAACCGGTGACACCAAAGATATCGTACCCAAACCGGCCCAAGGCGAAGCTCCCTTCCGCGGTCAGTGGCTTGCCCCGTTTATTCTTTCTCCCCATGATCCCAATGTGATTTACCACGGTATGAATTTCCTTTTCCGGTCGAAAGATCGCGGCGATACCTGGGAAAAAATCAGCCCGGATTTGACTTACAACGACAGTAAAACAATGGGAGATATCCCGTTTCATACTATTTTTACTATTTCGGAATCCCCGTTTAAAGCCGGTTTGATTTATGTCGGCACCGATGACGGTAGGGCCCATGTAACAAGGGATTTCGGAAAGACCTGGACAGAAATTATCAAAGGCACAGTCCCTAATAGATGGGTATCCCGGATGGTGGCTTCTTCATTTGAAGAAGGCACCGTGTATATGTCCCAGAATGGCAAACGCGATGACGATTTCACTCCCTATTTATGGAAATCAGCCGACTATGGCAAAACATGGAAAAGCATTGTGAGCAATATCCCGTTAGGACCCATCAACGTTATCCGTGAAGATCCCGACAACAAAAATATTCTTTATGTGGGTACGGATGCCGCGGTTTATGTATCGCTTAACGGTGGAAAAGAGTGGAACGTGCTGGGCGGTAATCTTCCGACTACCTATGTGCACGATCTTGTCATACACCCCCGTGACCGGGTACTGGTGGCTGCGACTCATGGACGCGGAGCATGGGCAATGGATGTCGGCCATCTCCGGGAGCTGACCCCGGAAGTATTGGCAAAAAATATCCATACTTTCGATAAAGTGTCCGCTAAGCTTCCCAGTAGAAGCTGGATGGGTTGGTGGGGCGGGATAAATGCCGATGTCTGGTATTATTTAAAACCAGGGCCGGATGCAAATTCTAAAACTCCGGCGGCTGCAAAACTCACCATTAAGGACGATAAAGGAAACACCATCGTTGAGCTTAAAGGAAACGGCGATACAGGTTTGAATTTAATCCAATGGAATTTAACCAAAACCGGTGAACCGGTATCCATTGAATCGATGTTATCAAACCCCTATGTCGAACCCGGTAAATACAAATATATTCTCACTGTCGGAGAAAATTCCGTTGAAGGAATTATCGATGTAGCCAAATAATCAAACGTTTGATATAAAAAATGATCAAACGTTTTTAGAGGGTCCAGGGAACCTTTTTACAAAAAGGTTCCCTGGTATTCAAAAAAAATGAATCGAAAAGAAGCCATAGAATACAAGTATCACGGCGCTCGTGCGTTGGTTATGCTGCATGAGCAAGCGCTTCGTGGTTTTATTGAAACATGGAAAACAATCAAAGATAACAAAATCCCTCTCCCAGCCACCAAGGATTCCAACTACACGTCTTATCAAACGCTTTTGAGGCATGTTATATGGTGGGCCCGCGAGTACATGCTCTGGATATGTAAAAACCTCGAATTTCCTTCTCCCCCATTTAAACCCGTGCCTACGCCTGAAACCATTGAAGCGGAATTACCAGAATATGTAGATCATTTATTGGAAGAATGGGGTTTGCCCTTGGCGGAAGTCCCGGAGAGGCGTTTTTTCGAACCTCTCTATACGTCCCGGTGGTTAGTGGATTACTGTATTGAAGCCATGTTGGAGCATGCGGTTATGCATCCCACCCGTCATCGTTTCCAACTGCTGGAATTACTTCAAATGCACCGTCAAACCAATAGCTAAACTCAATTTTCTTCTCTTCCTCCATTCATGGTTAAAATAGTTTCTTTAAATCACTCGCAGGCGAATTCAGTCTTCAAACACTCAATATAATAATTTATTTACAATCAAAAATTTTTGGAGGTCCAGGAACCTTTTTATAAAAAGGTTCCTGGTCGCCACCCCTAAATAATATTACAGATCGGACGATGTGGGTTGACCTTTTCGGGTCAATGCAGTCCGGGCCAAAAGTCCTTGAATTTCATCGGATTCCGATAGTTTTTTCAAATTAGCCTGGATGTTGGGATGGTAAAAAAACTCCGCGCTGTATTTCCGGGAATCTTCGATATCGACAGGGTCCGAGTTGTAACCGATATAATTCTTATTTTTTGGAAGAGCAAGGCCGGGCTGCGGCAGGAACGGGAGGAAATAGGCGCTGTCCGGTGCGGCTTCAACTGCGTATTCAACACCTCTACGACGTGCTTCCTCCGTTTCTCCCGGTAAACCGACAATCAGCGAACCGATGGAAAAAATTCCCAAATCCCTCATCCGTTTAAATGCTTCTTTATAGATTTCCAACGAGATCGGTTTATCGACTTCTTTTGCTACCTGGGGGTCCAGGGTATCGATACCGACCGAAATACGTAAAAAGCGTGCCTCAGCCAGGAGGGGAAGTAATTCAGGGTCTGCGATCAAGTCATCCGCGCGGGCCGATACCATAAAGAAAGCAGGCAGGGTTTCTCCCCGTAGTAATTCACATATTTTTTTCACTCGTGCGGAGCTGGCTGTGAAATTATCGTCGGCAATGTGGATAATCCACGCGTCATATTCATCGATCAATTTTTTGATTTCCATCACGACCCGTTCCGGGGAGAAAGGTCTCCACCGTGTACCGTAGAACCGGGTGGTTTCGCAAAATAAGCATTTGTGAGGGCAGCCGCGGCTCGTTTCCATCAAATAAATGCCGGTTGGAGGAGGCGGCATCAAATCGCGGGCCGGGAATTCCAGGCCATCCATCGGCCAGATAAGCGGCCGGGTTTGGCCTTTCCGGGTACTCCCGTCAACCTTCATGATGGTGCCGGGTGTCCCAGGTTTGAGTCCTTCGCTGACTATTTCAGCGAAAGTGAGTTCTCCTTCGCCAAATACAACCATATCCGCACCCGCTTCCAGGATCGGTTCGGGAAGCATGGTTGCACCGTGACCGCCCACCACGATGGAGCATTCTATCTTTTCTTCCTTCAATCGTTTAACAAACTGTTGAACCGGTTCCACCGAGGGAATGCCCATGGCTGTAAGGCCGATGAGGTCCGGTTTCAAGGCGATAATCCGCGTGATGGTTTCTTCCAGGGTCAAATTCGTTGCATCGAGGATTTCGGCATCCGCTAAGTGACGAACCGCAGCAGCCAGCACTCCCAGGCTAAATGTCCCGAAATTCAGGAGGGAGCACTCCGGTGGTTTTACTAATAGAATTTTCTTGAAAAGTGCCATTTTATTAATCCCGGTTAAAATGATTAGCCGGTAATCCTATAATATTTATTCTCCCGTAACGAGGCTCATATCGATGGGGGGTAAAAACTTAAGCAATCTTTCGGGGTTTTGTTCCTGTAATTGCTCAACCAGGTATAAAGCCGCTTCAGCATCGATTTTGATAAAATTGCAAAAGACTTCATAAGGGGAGCCGTCTCCGGGTCCAAACAATTCCGCAACCGCAAAACAGGGGCCTCCGCAAATCGGAGCGGCCCAACAATTTTTACAGGGGGTCCTGAGGTCATAGGCGCGGCCCCCGGTTTCCCGGTAGGCTTTCGCAGCATCCAAATCAAGGCCGGTAAACACATTGCCGATCTTATATTTTTCTACGCCGACAAACCGGAAACAGGGGTAAATATCCCCTTCCGGGCCAATGCCGAAGAAGTTTCGTCCTGCACCGCAGTTCACCCGGGACAGGGTATATCCCATTGCGCGGGTCATGGCAGAGACGAAACGGTTCAGCATCGGTGGTTGCCCTTCATCTTCGATCCAGCGTTTTGCATAGTTATAAATGAACTTTCGATGCAGTTCCAATTCTTTTTCGCCCGGTCTTACCGAGTCACTGCCATGAACAGCGGGAACGATTTCGATTTTTTTGACGCCTATGGTTTCAAAGTAGTCAAAGACCTCTGCCGGGTCGGTTCCGCGGCAAAGCACCGCAGTTACGCTGAAGCGGTCCGGGATACGCCGGGCGAATTCTTTGACCGCCGGTTCGATTCGGTTGTATGTACCTTCTCCATCCCGTGTAACACGCCAATTATCCTGGACATGCTTGGGACCGTCTATACTGATTTTAATATCCCACCCCGAATTTATGAACCATTCGACCATTTTATCATCCATGAGAGTTCCGTTGGTGGTAATGGAAATATCGGCTTTGGGTTCCAGTTCAGCCATTTTTTGCAGGAGGGGAAAGTTTAAAAGCGGCTCTCCACTGCCCATCCGGATGGAAAATCCTTTTTTCGGTTTCCCGTCGGGGAAGAGGAATTTCCAGGCAGCCACTAGCGTCTCTTCCGACATGGGTTTACGTTTCGGTTGTGTCGCAGATTCTGCGCAGTATTTGCATTGAATGTTACAGACCCCGATCACATCCAGTGCGATGGACGTAACAGGGTATTGGCCTTCTACCCACAGGGGCGGGATAATACTTTCGAGATCATAACCGGAAGGTGATTTCATTATTGTCATATGTTTATATCCTTATTTTCATCGATTAAAACCGTAAACCGGGTATCTTGGACAAAGTCGTTTCGGTTCGTGGTTTTAATTACTATTATTCGATTGTTAATCGATAATTATCACGTTTCAAGGGATTGTATGAGAGGGATAAATCCCGTTTGAAATGTTTATACGATGCCGGCCAGTGCCAGGAGCATTTCCGGGCGGTCCTGGAAATGGGAATAAATATTATGGGCGACTTCGCAATTTTTCGTAATTACGTCGCATTCTTCATCGCCGCATACGGAGATAATGGCCGGGCATCCTCCGCCGCAAAGTTGGAATGAGGGGCATGACAGGCATTTTTCCCGTTTCGGGCGTATGCGCCATTGGTGTCCCTTTTCTCTCCACACTTTGGGGTCATCGGCAATATTACCCAGGTAAGAACCCGGCTCATCGATCAGCAGGCAGGGATACATATTACCTTCCGGGGTGATGCCGAAACAGTTCCGGCCTGCACCACAGAAAGCGAAACGACTTTCACTGCCTCTCAATAATTGCAGGGTTTTGCTGGAGAAGCGAGAATCGCGGGGGATTTTTCCTTCTTCGATCTCTTCGATCACCCATTTTCCCAGGACATCCAGGTCATCCAGGTATTCTTGTCGTTCCGATGGAGTTAACGCATAAGGAGAGCCCGTGGGGATGCGTACCATTTGGGCTTTGATGGTATGTACCGGCAAAGACCGTAAGTATTTTACGGCCTCCCGCAATCTCCATCCCGACCGCACGACGGATGAACCCATCACGTGGCAGGAAGTCTTGGATAAAACCATATCCAGGAATTTCCTCACAGTTGCATGGCTTTTTGATCCATTAGCGGTGATTCGGCACTCATCATGTATTTCTTCCGGGCCGTCGATGCTCAGTACAACGTAAAAATTACCCGCATCCAGGATTTCCATGACTTCATCGGTGCATTGAGTCCCATTGGTGGTGACGGCGAATAAAAAACGCCCCGGTTTCTCTTTTACTGCTTTAAATACAGCGGTTTTGATTGCATTGACATTCATAAACGGTTCGCCGCCGTAAAAATGGATGCGAATCCTCTGGGCATCCGGGAATCCTTCATCCAATGCGTCCAACATTCGTTCCGCTAAAGCGTTGGACATGGGAGGTTCGACTTTAATCACATGGTTTCTCCGGATAAAACAATATTTACATTTCAAATTGCATGTCCAGGTCGGTGAAACCAACACCTCAGCCTCTGTATATGCATTTTCAATTTCAGCAGACTCTTTTTTTTTGTCGTATAATAAATCTTCCACGTTAATCCCTATATTATCCTTTTAATTGGCCTTTGACAGGAGTTGGAGCATACATCGGTCACATCTTATACAAAGGTTGCCATTTGCATAAGATGTGACCGGTAAACAACTACTTGATGCTAAATCTTACTTGCAGTTTATGCAAGGATGCCATAACTCTGGCATTTGTCAACGACTACACAGAGCAGTTCGTCGCCTACATGCGAAATTTGTTGGTTGATGGCTCCGACCATAGCGAGCAAAGCGCTTACTTCAATCATGCCGCCTTTGATCTGGGCGAGTTCGATGGCTTCCAGCGGGCTTACTTGCAGCATTTTCCGGAATTTCGCATCGGTTAATGCCCTGAGTACTAATTGTTTGTCGACTTTAGGTTTCATTGGTATTTCCTCCTGATAAAGGTAAATTATTTTTATTTTTTCCCGGTGATATCGGATCACCGATCACGTGCGTTTTGTACAAGATGAAGGTCACATCTTATGCAAGTTCGCCCTGCATAAGATGTGACCGGCATAGAACTACTTAACGTTGAATCGAATTCGCAGGTTATGCGTAGATGGGTCTGTCAGGGTCGTTAACGATAACGCAGAGCAGTGCATCGCCTACATGGGTGATCTGTTGATCGATCACGGCGACTGCTTCGAGCACAGCATTGACCGCTACCATACCGCCTTTGATCTGGGCGAGTTCGATAGCTTCCATTGGGTTGACTTGCAGCATCTTCCGAAATTTCGCATCGGTTAATGCCCTGAGTACTAATTGTTTGTCGACTTTAGGTTTCATTGGTATTTCCTCCTGGGAAAGATAAATTATTTTAATTTTAATTTACTGACTCCGATTTAAGGTATCGATACGTCCAATTTACGCATGACAAATTGACACGATTGACTTTTCACACCTGATCGAAAAAAAGTTCTACGGGCTCACCTTTTTAGTATTACATTATAATATTTTTGTTTCAATATTTCAAGAGTTTCAAATATAATCAGTAATTCTTATTTTAAACAAAGGTATTTTTTCGCAAAGGGGGCGTGTCGGTGCCCCCTTAGCGTATAAAAGCACTTTTCAAAACGAGAACTGCTAATGACGAAGAGGAAAGGATTGACTTTTACCGGTATTTCCAATACAATTTCCTATGATACTTAATCGATTTTCCTATTCGCCAGGTTCGTACCGACAGCCCGGCTGGAAAACTGCTGTGGGAAAAGGATTTATATAATGAAATCGATAAAAAAATTCTTAAAAAAATCCAGGACTATCCGCCAACTGGCGCGCTTTTATTATCGCTTAAAAAAAAGAACCGGCTTCATTTCGCCGCATACTACCAATATTGCACCGGTATATTCCCGCGAATGCCCATCCAACCAGGCAATGGCAGATATATTTAAAGGAAGCTGGACCTCTGCTTTCCCGGATGAATATCACGTAAAAGCCGGTGAAACCCGTCATTTCGATTTTGCTGTGGATTGGAGAGTCGATTGGGTAAACAGCATCTTACCGGGGGGCATCAATAAATTTTCCGTACTGGAATTGGGACCTTTCGAAGGTTACAATACCTGGCAGATGGAAAAGCTGGGAGTTAAATCGGTCCTTTCTATTGAAGCCAATAATTTAAACTTTTTAAAATGCCTGGTAGTGAAAGAAATTGCCCGTCTTAACGCGCGTTTTCTTTATGGCGATTTTATCCCCTATTTTGAAAACAGCACGGAGCGATTCGATATGGTGTGGGCCAGCGGTATATTGTATCACAGCGCAGAACCTCTAAAACTATTGGAATCCATATCCAGGGTGTCGAATAAACTCTTTCTTTATACCCACTATTATGATGAACAGGCTATTCAAGGGAACCCCTTTTTATCCGATTTTTATAATCGCGAGAAGAACATAACCGTTGAAACCGGCGGATTTAAATATCTACTCCATTTTCGATCCTACAATGAAAAAAAGGACAGTTTCTTTTGCGGCGGGATCGAAGATTATAGTTTTTGGATGGAGAAGAAGGACATCCTGTCTTTCTTAAATCATTTGGGTTTCAATGAAATTAAAACCAGGCTCGATCAATTGGATAATCCACATGGTCCTGTATTATGCCTGTTGGCGGAAAAAAATCGATGATGGCCGCAGTTAAAGGGCTAATGATAATAATAAAACCTGTGAGGTAGAAAATGAAATATGTAGGCGCGCACGTGAGTGCATCGGGGGGAGTTTTCAATGCTCCTTTGAATGCTCAAAAAATCGGGGCTTTGGGTTTTGCTCTTTTTTTAAAAAATCAAAGGCAGTGGAAATCCACCCCCTTCACCGAAGATGAAATCACTAAATTCAAAGAAAACTGCGAGAAAGAAAATTATTCGCCGGGAGCGATTTTACCCCACGATTCCTATTTAATCAACCTGGGGAGCCCGGGAGAAGAGGGTTTAAAAAAATCCAGGGAAGCATTTATCGATGAGCTCAATCGATGCAGCCAGTTGGGTTTGAAGTATTTGAATTTTCACCCCGGGAGTCATAAAAAACTGATTTCGGAAGATGATTGTATGAAGTTAATCGCAGAGGGGATTAATATTGCGTTGGAAGTAACGAAAGGCGTAACGGCGGTGATAGAGAACACATCGGGGCAGGGAGGAAATATCGGGTACCGGTTCGAACACCTGGCGCGGTTGATCGAACTGGTGGAGGATAAGACCCGCATCGGTGTTTGCCTGGATACATGCCATACTTTTGCCGCGGGTTATGATATTCGAACGGGGGAAACCTATGAAAAAACGATGCGATCTTTCGATGAAATTGTAGGTTTGGGGTATTTGAAAGGAATGCATCTCAATGATTCGATGGTGGAATTGGGAAGTAAAAAGGACCGGCATCATAGTTTGGGTAAAGGATTATTGGGTTGGGAGACTTTTAGGATGATTATGCAGGACCCGCGTTTGGAAAATATGCCGCTTGTCCTGGAGACTATCGATGAAGAGTTGTGGGCTGAGGAAATAAAACGGTTGAAGGATTTTTTAAAACACTGAAAACAACTTAAGAGCAAATAGATTTAATTCCCTGTCCAGGTTCCGATAATTGGGAAATTCGGCGGCAATGATATTCTTAAACGACCTGCCGTGTCCACGAACCAAAAAGTGTGACAATTCATGGAAAATAATATAGGAGATCAGGTGCTCAGGCACAAATTTTAAGAAAACATTTAAAGTAATAATCCCATCCGTCCGACAAGAGCCCCATCGACGTTTCATCTTCCTGAACTTGATTTCGGGTTTTTTAACTTTTAAACGCCGGGCATATTGATCGACATAATAGGATACAATCGAGATAAATTCATCGCTGTTCCTTTCAGTTATTTGGGTTTGCCGGGCTGCCTCTATCCGTGAATTCACCTGGTAATATTTTTTCAAAATGGAGTTTTTATTATTATGAAGGATTTTAAGCGGATCGATGCTGCGAGGAACAATGACACGGAGCTTTCCTTCTTTAAACTCAACCCGCCATTTCCTGACTCCCCGGTGAACCACTTCATAAGGGATACCTTCAAACTCGCGGGTGGGTGAAAGAGTCATGTCGATCTTCTTGAACGGATTTTTCATACCAAGCCTTTCAAGTAATCGTTCAATTTATCCATGCGTGAGGGATATAGGAGTAGGGTAAATTTATCATTTTGAACCCGGATTCGCTTCCGTTCGATGGTGATGACCTGTTTATCATCACGAAGCGAGATATCCCATTTGGGACGTCCGAAAGTAAATATTCGTAAGCGAGAAGAAGTCAGGGCGAAGAAACAACAGGCACTGCTCCGGGACCATGAGCGCACAAGGGTATAATAAACATACTTTTCGGAATATAATACAGGATCATTGAAAAAATATTCGGAATTAGGGATTCTCCCGGATATGCTAAAAACAAGGATAAGAATGAGCAGTGGGAAAATTAATGCAGCCAGTATAATAATATCGTGAAGGTAGACTTTCAGGGGAACAGGAGGATTGGGGAACGGGATTTTTTGGCCGTTGAAAGAAAATGAGGCGGTCATTCGTTTCATTATGCTGACGGCCCCAAAAGCAGTCGGAGCGAGTGCACTTAAATAAACGGACGTCCCTTCCCGGCTACAGGCGAAAACCACTTCGTAGGCATCTTTGTGTAAAAAAGAAATGAAATAGATGGAATCGGGGTCCGGGGAGGATCGAAATAAAACTCTCCGGCTAAACTCGGGCAATCGCTGGATATCAATCTGGGGCTTCACGCCGATTTTAACCAGGAAGAACCATTTTGAAAGAGAATATACATCCCAATCTTTACTCCGGTACGTTCTCACTTTAAAATTACCGGGGATATCGACATGAATGTTCTTCCAGTCCAGGGGTGTATATTGTGTGAGGACACCGGGAGCGTAAAAAAAATACCCCAGTCCGATGAAAATCAAGACAAAGACAATGATGAAAATCAACGCTATTCGTTTCATTTTTTATTCCTTAAACGTTTTCACGTAATGACAACGGTTTCTTGTGCACACAATACTTAAAGAACTCTTAAACATGAAATCTTCGCAAATAGTCCTTTTGGATAGTATATTATTATACCTGAATTCACCGTTTTTTCAATCCCGTTAAAACGACTACCGGGAAAAAAAGGGAAAAAGGGGACAGTCAAGAAACCCCGCACGGCGACCCCATGCTTTAATAAAACCGCACCTAATTTGTCTTCGACGACCAGGAAACCCTTTCGTGAAAGAGTTTCCTGGACCTTCCCAAAGCTTTTGATTTGAACTTTTATATAAAGTTTTGGGAGGTGTCGGAACCTGCCCATCCGTGATAGTTTACAAAAGGGTTCTGATAAAATGATGGGGAATCGGGGCTGCGTAGTGGGGTTGGAAAATTCCACACAATTAAGGTATAATAAAAGCATGGCGAACTTAAATTTTTGCAATAAATGGGTTTTGATTACCGGTGCATCGAGCGGCCTGGGTAAAGCAATGGCCCTGGAATTGGCCAAAAAAGAAAAAGCAAACCTGGTCCTCACCGCAAGACGAATGGAACTACTGGAACAATTAAAAAAAGAGATCGAGACCGCCACCACATCCCGCGTAAAAATTTTTACTGTGGATTTGAGCCGGAAGGAAGATATCGACACTCTTTTTAACCAGGTTACGGCAGCCGCAGATATTTATGCGATAATCAACAATGCAGGTTTAACGGATTATGGCAAAGCGGAGATATCCCGGATGGAGACCTTCGATAAAATCATCGATGTGAATTTGAAAGCATTGATGATTCTTTCGCTGCGGTTCCTGGCGTATTTCATTCAAATAGGGTCCGGGGCTATTTTAAATATTACCAGCGAAGCGGGGTTGATCCCTACCCCTTACCAGGCTGTTTATTCTGCATCAAAACATGCGGCCCAAGCTTTTACGGAAGCGCTGCGAATGGAAAATCGAAAGAGCGGTGTGATTATTGTTTCTTTCGCACCGGGGGGCATCGCCACGGAGATGTTGACGAAATCCGGCCTCGATAAAAAACACGGGCTGGACAGTTCATTGAATATGAAACCGGGTAAAGCAGCAAGGTTAGCAATCAATACCTTTAAAAAGAAAAAATACCTCTCGGTTCCCGGGATAATAAATAAACTCACCGTTTTTTTCACGCGATTTTTACCCCGCCGGTGGGTGACTGCTGCGGCAGAGCGAATATATAGAGTCTAAGGGTAACCGCTTATTCAAGGTTTATTTCTGCATGGATTTTTTTTCTTTTATGACTTCTTCTTCGATCGATTTGGGTAAAGGTGCATAGTGCAGGAATTCGATAGAGTAATTGGCCCTACCGCTGGAAATCGTTCGAAGTACCGATGCATAGCCGAACATCTCCATCAAAGGAACTTGCCCCGATAATTTTTGAGAGCCCTTGCGGTATCGGCGCATATTATCGATGTGACCTCGCCTCCGATTAACATCACCGATTATATCCCCCATGTACTCATCCGGGGTATTGATTTCGATTTTCATAATGGGTTCCAACAATTGCGAGCAGTTGGGTTTAATCGCTTCTTTTAATCCTATTTCCGTGCAGGTTCGAAATGCCATTTCGCTGGAATCTACTTCATGATAGGTTCCGTCTACCAGTGTGAATTTGATATCCACCATCGGGAACCCGGCTAAAATTCCTTTTTCCATCGTACGTATAAAACCTTTTTCAACAGCGGGAATATATTCCCTTGGAATACTGCCGCCTTTAATATGATCTACGAATTCGACTCCCTTTCCCGGGTTCGGTTCGACGTGGAAGTGAATATGGGCATATTGGCCGTGACCGCCGGTTTGTTTTTTGAATTTGTATTCATGGATCACTTCGCGGGTCAACGTTTCCCGGTAAGCCACCGCCGGTTTCCCTACGATCACATCCACATTATGTTCGGTTTTCAAGCGGTCTACTACTATATCCAGGTGCAGTTCTCCCATACCGGAGATGACTGTTTCCTCGGTTTCTTTATCAAAATGTATTTTAAAAGAAGGGTCTTCCAGTGCCATTTTATTCAGGGCAATACCCAATTTATCGCGTTCTTTAATGGACGAAGGTTCGATTTTCATATCGATAACCGTTTCCGGGTAGTGGATATTTTCAAGCAGGATCGAGGAATTTTCGTCGCATAACGTATCCCCCGTCGTGGTATATTTTAAACCGATTAAAGCCCCGATGTCGCCGGCCTGTAATTTTTGGGTTTCTTCTCGATCATTGGCATGAATCCTCATAATTCGTCCGATTCGTTCCCGTTTGTCTTTGGTTGAGTTGAAAATGTAACTTCCCGAATGCAATTCGCCCGAATAGACACGGATAAAGGTCTGTTGTCCCACATAATTGTCATTGATGATTTTGAAAGCTAATGCGGAGAAGGGATCTTTCCAGGAAGGTTTCCGGGAAATAGCGATGTCGGTATTTTCCGTATCACAACCCACGATAATTCCGCGATCTATGGGAGAAGGCAAGCAATCCACGATCGCGTCCAGGATTTTCCTCACTCCTTTATTTTTAAATGCAGTACCGCAAAAAACAGGGGTAATCAATAAACGAAGCACAGCATCCCGTGCAGCATGTCGAATATCGTCAACGGAGATGTCTTCCCCTTCCAGGTATTTTTCCATTAAATTTTCATCGAAGTCCGCCAATTTTTCAATCATTTTTTCCCTGTATAAAGCGGCTTGTTCTTTCAAATCATCGGGGATTTCCGACACGTTCATGGTCAGTTCGTCGAAAGTAATGGCCTTCATTTCTACCAAGTCGATGATTCCTTTGAAATTTTCTTCGGCCCCGATGGGTACTTGAAAAGCCACTGCATTAGCTCCCAGCATTTCATTCATCATATCGATGGTTTGAAAGAGGTCGGCACCGGCGCGGTCCATTTTATTCACAAAAGCGATGCGGGGAACTTTGTACCGGTCGGCTTGATGCCACACCGTTTCGCTTTGGGGTTCCACTCCGCCTACGGCGCAGAAAACCATGACGATTCCATCCAAAACTCGAAGCGACCGCTCGACTTCCAGGGTAAAATCAATATGCCCCGGGGTATCGATAATGTTGATATGATGGTTATTCCATTGGGTCGATATCGCTGCGGCTGTAATAGTGATCCCTCTTTCTTGTTCCTGTTTCATAAAATCCATAACCGCCTGGCCATCGTGAACTTCTCCCATTCTATGAGTGACACCTGTAAAGAACAAAATACGTTCCGTAGTGGTGGTTTTTCCAGCATCGATATGAGCCACAATGCCTATATTTCGTATTTTTTGAATAACAGACAGTTCCATAAATAAAAATCTCCTTGATTGTTTCAATGAATTTTTGTTGTTTTCAAATCTGCATCCCCATCTCCATTCAAACGAATGACTTTCTTTTGGGACAGACCGAATGATTATATCATAACCGTCTGTACAACGCAACTATTTAAAAAAAATGTCCCCTTTTTCTTCAAAATTAATCCTTAACAATTAATAATTAATCATTTAAAATAATAATTCAACCGTGCCGAAGGCACGCATTCTTCTTGCTTACCGTGAAATTAAATTTCTCACAGGGAGAAGAGAATCAGAGGTTTTTCTTTAAAACCATGTATAATTCAAGAGGCGGAATTTCCAGGACTTTGGTCCCCCTGGCCAAACCTTTTGAAACAGGTTTTACTATATTTAAATCGATATTGGATTTTACTTTTGCGCCTAAAGCGGCTAAAATCGCTGCACCGGTGGGAGTAAACAACTCCCGTTCAATAGGTCCTTTTGTCCATTCGATGCCATACTCTTTCAAAATCACCGACGTGGCAGGCGCAGGAACCGACATGGTCCCGTGAGAAAAATGAATATGCCCACCGCCCACTGAAACCGGGCACAATAAATCCGCTTCGGGTTCGATGTCCAATTCTTCCATACCCATTACCGCCCCGATAATATCGATCACAATATCCTGGGCTTCATGCAAAAACGCTTCTTCAATATCATCGTGAGCATGCCAATGGGAATTGTTATGGGAATGATTATGATTATCATGAACCACGATATTATACTCCCGATGTGCCCGGCGTTCTGCTTTAACAAGGATATCCAATATTCTTAAACCAAAATCCCGGTATTTTTCCCGGATATTGAAGGAATCGAAAAGCCCCAGCAAAATTTCTTTTGCTTCGCCGGCAGCCAGGTGACGGCGGGATGAGTTCAAAACAATCAACAACTGGGATGAACCGTCATCGGTTTTCTTCAAATCGATATACGCAGTTCCCAGTTTCTCTGCTGCAGCCATCATCGCATTACGCATATCGCCAAAATCCGCCCCCAACGAAACTAATCCGGCCGTAAACATATCTCCGGCCATTCCGCCATTCGGTTTGATCAATAATTTCATGAACAGCTCCTTTTCACTTTTTTTCTTTTTCTACTATTTCTATTCTAATGCTTTTGCTTTCAGGCTTTGAAAATCGCATATCATCAGCTCGTTTTCTTTATCTCTTTCAATAACTCGTTCATTATCTCCGTCGCTTTTCCCTGGAGAAAAATATCCGTGATCCCAAAAGTAAATTGGGAAGGCTCGGTATTGACTTCAATCACCCGCGCCCCATTTTCTTTCGCATTAATCGGAACCTGGCAAGCAGGAAATACTTCTCCCGTTGTACCGATAACCAAAACGACGTCCGCGGTCTGGGCTTCATAAAACGATAGCATGCTGGCTTCCCTGGGTATGGGTTCTCCAAAAAAAATAAAATCCGGCTTTAAAATTCCCATGCACGTCATACACCGTGGAGGAAGCACATCCAATGAAATCACTTTCGATTCAAACATGGAACCGCATCCCATGCAGGACATTGTTCGCGATGTCCCATGAAATTCATATACTGTTTTACTACCTGCTTCCTGGTGCAAATTATCGATATTCTGCGTCACCACCGCTTTCACAATTCCCATTTTCTCAAGTTCTGCAATGACCCGGTGAGCATCATTGGGCTGCACGTTCCCAAAATAATTATAAAAGATCTCTTTTAGAACTCCCCAGGATTCTTTCGGATGTCTCCGAAAATATTGAATTTCAACCATTTCCGGGTTGTATTTGTTCCAGATACCTTCTTTTCCTCGAAACGTAGGTATCCCGCTTTCGATGGAAATCCCCGATCCCGTAAAAACGGCGGTGTGCTTTGAATTATTAATCCATTGGGCTGCGCGGGTTATACTGTCCTGAAGATTCATGTGATCATACTCCAAAAAATTAAATTAGATATTATCAAAAAAATCGCTTATTGTCTACTCCACTACGTGGAAAAAAAGCCCCCGGCGGTTTCTTTATTTATTTTTTTCGCTGCGATCTATGATATTGATATATTGATATGGAAATTCGATGCCGCTGCGATCCAGTACGGTTTTCACCCGGATATACAGTTCGCGGCTGACGGCCCACTGTTGACCGGGGATGGTTTTTGCCAGGATTCGATAATCGACGCTGGAATCGGATAAAGCGATAATTCCCTGGGGTGTTGGGGTTTCCATCAATTTATCTTTCCATCCAGGATCGGCGAAAAAATCTTCCGAAATAGATTGGAGTAAACCAAGGACTTTCCTGGGTTCTTCATTATACCCGACTTTGACGGTAACCACGGCGCGTGACCATTGGTAAGTCTGGTTGGCGACTTTGGAGATACTGCCGTTGGGGATAATGTGGAGAGTACCGTCGAGGGAGCGGAATTTAATGGTGCGGAGTGAAATTTTTTCAACGGTGCCGGTGACGCCGTTAATTTCGACGAAATCGCCGAGGGCGAATTGTTCTTCCATGAGGATAAAAAACCCGCTCACGACATCTTTAACCAGGGATTGAGCGCCGAAACCGATGGCCAGGGATACGCCTCCGGCTGCGACCAGGAAAGGGGCGTAATCGATTTTCATCTGGCCTAAAACCCAAAGAACGGCCATGACCCAAACAAAAACATTGATAAAAGAGAGAATAACGGACGAGAGGGTCTGGTAACGTTGTTTGCGATGGGTTTCGATCTTTTCGCTTCCTTCCAGGCGTGAAAGTATTTTTCGGCTTCCGCGGCGGGCAAGATAAAGAATGAGAAAGACCAGGGCCAGGGCTATCGCGATGGCCTTTGCGCTGTCGAAAATGTAACGGAGGCGTTCTCCTTTTTGCTGTTCTTCTAAAGAGTGTATTTCCTTATCGATATTTTCCATTTTATCTTTGAGGGTGTTAATCGTCGTATCCGAAAGGTATAGAAAGGTTTTAAGAGCGTTCAGGCGGGGGATTTCCAGGCCGTTAAGGCGGATTTGGCGGACGTTGGCGGAGGTCGTGTGCAGCAAACGGAGAATAGAATCGGAAGCAGCCTTTATTTTTATGTGTAGATCGTCGATTTCTTTTTGTTTTTCCAGGATTTTCGCTTCACGTTCGGTTTTCTTTTTTTCCAGTACCGATTTCTTGGTTTCCTCGTCGTTTAGTTTGATCTCGATATTCTTTTTTTCTTCTTGCAAGCGGACTAGCTCGGATGAGATGTCGGCGGTTTTCGTCTCGCTTTCGGTTTTTTGTTTTTTATCTTCGGATAGGGCTTTATCCCGTGCTGTCAGTTGGAGCCATTCGATGCGTTTTTCGAGGCGTTCCATCTGGAGGGCGACGGTGTTGATTTTTTCTTGCAGTAAGAGGATATTGTTGTTTTCCTGGCTGGTATATTCTTGTAATTTGGCGAATATTTCGTTTTTTTGCCCGGGGTTTTTCGTGTAATAATCCAGGAGGAAGGGAAACAATTCATCTTCCAGGACATTATATTGTTTGATCAGGAGGTCGAATTTCCTGCGGTTGAAATCTAATTCTTCCACCAATTGGTTGATTTTTTCGAGTTCCTGGAAATCCGGGGATTTTTCGGGATTATACATTTCCAGGGTAATGATCTGGGCGTCGAGTTCGCGGAACCGGTTTTCCATTTGGGCGATTTTTTCGGCAGGGTTTTGGGGGGACTGTGCGAGGGAGTAAAACCCGGGGGCGGCGATTAAAAGAAGGATTAAAGAAATAAATATGTTTTTCATGGTGCTTATACTCCAGTGTGAAAATAGGGGGCTGCAGTTGTTTATGACTGATGGTGCAGCCTTTTAATTTTTTAAATTATAAACTTTTTTGCGAGAAAAAACAAATAAAAAACAGGAAAAAGTTTTCAACCATCTTGCATTTGACTTTTCCCTCCTTTATAATGTGCATGTAAAGATTAAATACCGAGGGTAAAAACAATGAAGAAGATCGTATTTTATGTATTATTTATGGTAATGGCCGGTGGATTGGTTTGGCCCCAGGCAGGGGAATTCAGCGGATTGAATGTTGAAGTCGGGGAAGTGAATTTCCCCCAGGCTTTTTTACATGCTGGAAAAGAATATGATCCAGGGAAATATTGGGTAGTTGTGACGGAAAAAGAAGGAATTCCTTATTTCACTGTCTCTAATGAAAAGAAGGAGTTATTATTTGAAGAGATGGCTGTGATCAAACGCTACAAAACAAAAGCAAAGGCAAAAGCACCTGTAAAATACCAGGTCAAGTCGGGATTTTTAAAGGGGAAAGAGTATTTCCGGGTTAAAATATCCAGGCCTGGAGTTTCGATAATTGCTTTTTTTATGGTTAAGCAGTCATAAAAGGGGTAATTTAATCCCTTTTTACCCGTCGTTATCGTCTTGGTCGGTATCGTCGCCGTAATAATCGTCGATCATTTTGTGGTATTCTTCCGAGCAGTATTCGAGGGGTTCCGAGCCGGTAATAAAGGCTTCGCGGATGACGTGCAGGCAGTCGGGGGCAGCCAGTTTCCCGGTATATTTATCGACATTGACCCAGACCACGCCTGACGGTTTCGGATAATATTTGGCTTGTGGGAATTGGTGGAGGTATTTTTCCATGAAAGAGATGAAAATGGGTAAAGCGGCCTTGGCGCCGGTTTCTTCGTAGCCCAGTTTTCGAGGTTCTTCGTAACCGACCCAGACGCCGACGGTGACGGAGGGGCAGAAGCCGATAAACCAGGCATTGGTAAAGTCGTTGGTGGTACCGGTTTTCCCCCCGATGGGTGCGTTGAGGGCCCGTGCTTTCCATGCGGTGCCGGATTGGACGACGCCTTGTAATAAATAGTTCATCACGAAGGCGGTTTCGCGATCGATGACTTGTTTGCGGTCCGGGAGATTTTCTTCCAGTACATTATCGTTTTGATCGACAATTTTTTTAATCATGAAGGGTTTGACGCGAATACCGAGATTTGCAAAAACCGTATAAGCAGCCACCATTTCGCTGAGTTTAACTTCAAAAGCGCCGAGTGATATGGACATATAGGGTCTCAGGTCGGAAGTGATCCCGAAACGATGGGCATAATCGACGATTTTATAGGGGGTGAGGTGTTCGGCGATTTGGGCGGTGCAGACGTTTCGTGATTTTTCGAGGGCGCGGCGGAGAGTCAGCCATCCCAGGTAATCTTTTTTACCGCCGTAGTTATTGGGTTCCCAGAGGGTATTGATCCATTTATCGAAGTAAGAATAGTATTTATCTTCGACGAGGGAAGAGGGGGAGTAGCCGTTTTCAAGTGCGGCGGTGTAGACGATGGGTTTAAACGTGGAGCCGGTTTGGCGCAGGGCCTGGGTTGCATTATTCCATTTGCTTTTATCGAAGGAATAGCCCCCGATTAAGGCTTTGATTTCGCCGGTTTTGTTATCGACCACCAGGATGGCGCCCTGGACTTCGGGTTCTTGTTCCAGTGCAAGTTTTAGCATATTTTTTTCATCGTGATAATTGAAAGAAGGGATATCGGCGGAGTGGAGGGTTTTGTTTTTTAATTCGATATAGTCCTGGAGTGATTTGGGTATGTCCAGTAATTTGAAGAGGGCGACGTCGCCAGGTTTTAGAATGGCAGTTAATTTTTTCCGGGTCCATTTGGCGTCGGCTTCCAGTAATTTGCCTCGGTATTGGTGGATTCGAACTTCGACGAGTTGATCGGTAACTTTTGTTACGACACCTTCCATAATATTTCCAATGGACAGGTCGATATTTTTCCATGAGGATAGAGTTTCAGTTTCAATGTCCATGTGGTTGGCTTTAAGGTTGAAAAGTCCGGGTTTCGATCGCCACCCGATCCGTTTATCGAGGTTTCGGATTCCTTCTTTGATGCTGTCTTCGGCCCATTTTTGGATTTCGCTGTCGATGGTGGAATAGACGCGTAAACCGCCGGTATATAATTGGTTTTCGCCGAATTTAGATTCCAGTACTTTCCGGATTTCTTCCACGTAGTAGTTACCGATTTCTTCGCCTTTCAGGGCGTGTGGTTTTTGGGGTAGTGAGATTTTGATTGCTTCTTCATATTGTTTTTCGGTAATGTATTTGAATTCCATCATGCGTTTGAGGATATAGTTGCGTTTTTTCAAGCAGTTTTGGGGGTTGGTAAAAACGTTATATTTGCCGTTGGGGCTGGGCATGATGGTAGGGATAAGAGCGGCTTCCGCCAGGTTGATATCTTTAAGGGGTTTGCCGAAGTAGAATTTTGCAGCTTCTGCCATGCCGTAAACTTTATAGCCCAAGAAAATTTTATTGCAGTAGAACGTTAGGATTTGGTCTTTTGAGTATTTTTTTTCGATTTGGATGGCCATAAAGATTTCCTGGATTTTGCGGGTAAATTTCCGGGTGAGAGTGCGTTCTCTTTTCAGGAAGAGGTTTAGGGCGAGTTGTTGGGTGATGGAGCTGCCTCCTCCCATATTTCGGCCTGTGAGGATTCCCAGTACGGCGCGGAAGGAACCTTTGAAATTGATCCCCCAATGGGAGTAGAATTGATTGTCTTCGGAGGCGATTATCGCATTTTCCAGGATTTTGGGAATGTCTTGCCTGCGGATGATGGTCCGTCTTTCGACGGCGAATTCTTTAAAGGGGTTCATTTTGTCGTCGTAGATAATCGTGGTTATTTTGGGTTGGATTTCTTCCAGGCGTTCGATTTGGGGGAAGCCTTTCTGGTAGACCAGGACGATGCCGGTTAAAATTCCCAGGAGGGTGGTGACGACGATGCTGAGTAAAAACAGGACAACTTTATAATGTTTGGTTAAGAATGTTTTCATAATGCTCCGTTTGATATTATATTATAGTATAATTTCCAAACCAAATCAAAGTATACCATATTTTTCCCGGATACTTCAAGAGATTCTGCTTATTAAAATTATTTGAATCCGTTATTGGCACCATTTATTGCAAAAAAAAATGGTATGGTGAAGAAGCACACCGGAAAGGAACCTGGACCGACAGGACCAAAACCACGGTTTTCTCATAATTTACGATTCCCGCCTTAAAAGCGATAAGATCGGCGATGAGGTAGAATCACCTAAATACGCCTGTGGTATTTTTTTTCAGAGGAAGGGACAAAACCCGCGCCATTTTTCAATTCATTCGAAGGGGTATCCCAATTAAACCCTGTAGAGCCTGTGGCATCGATTTCTCCGGATAAATTGAGGTGAGGTTTTGGCTTTTCAAAGAGAATCTTTTTCAAGTTAAAGGAGTCAAGTTGAGCGGCCAATATACCGGTTAGCATGAAGCAGCAGCCGATTAACATCCGTGGGGAAAGTGTTTCGTTCAAAATGAGCCATCCTCCGAAGGCAGCAAAGACGGATTCGAGGCTTAAGATAATAGCGACATGCGTGGAATACGCAATTTTCCGGGCAGCGATATGGATGGTATATACTGCGCCAACAGAGATAAATCCACTGTAGAGAATGGGATATAAACCGTTTATCAGGCCGTTAACGGTTATTTTTTCAAAAGAAAATGCGGCTATAAAACTGAGGATGGAACAAGTAAAGAATTGATATTGGGCGAGTCGATCGGGATTGTTTTGCGGAGAGAAGTATCCTTTTAACTTCATATGAACGGCCCAGTAGAATGCTCCGACCAATACGATAACATCACCGATAGAGATATGAAAATTGCCGGTGATGCATAAAAAATACAAACCGACAGTCACCAGGAATACGCCCCACCAGAGCGTGGGTTTTATTTTTTGTTTATGGAGTAAACCAAGGAAAGCGGCGATCACGACATACAAGCCGGTTATAAACCCCGCTTTCCCGGCTGTTGTCAACCCGATACCGGTTTGTTGGAGAGAAGCGGCGGAAAACAATGCAATACCAAGCACTAATCCGCCCCTGGGTTTCTGCCAGCCCCGTTTTTTTTTCGGTTTCGGTTTATTTTTCTTTTTTTTGCGATTGCTATACCATATGAGGGGGAAGAGGGATATGCCACCCAATGCGAAGCGCATAGCGTTGAAAGTAAACGGGCCCATCGATTCCATTCCCTTACGTTGGGCTACAAACCCGAATCCCCACAGGGCAGCAGCCAATAGTAAGAGTAAATTGGCATATCTACGCATCTTAGTCATACTATCATCATAATAATTGGTTATTATTGCCTTAATAAATTTGTCATATGCCTGATTGACTTTACTCATGGCAGTTCCTGTTTTTAGTCTGTGTTTTTTTTACTTTTTTAGAAGTGTATTTTAGTATAATTTAGCGTAAATCTCAATAGGATATTTGGATATTTGCATTTATAAAAAAAAATTCGGCAGCGGGTTAAGGATTAAGGTGCCAGGCAAGAATGCCCGGGCAAGAATTGGAAAAGGTTGCTCCAAGCGGTAGAGGGAAGCGGCTCAAACATCGAAAATCGAAATAGCTTATTACTATTGTTTCTTTTTTGCTATTCGGCGAAGAAAGAATTTTTCAATTTCCACGATAATGTAAATCAGTAGTGCGATTAAAAAAATGCCCTCCCAGGCATCCAGTGAAATCGGCGCGCTTTGAAAAAAGCGATTCATAACGGGAGAATAGGTAAAGAGCATCTGTAAACCTATCATGATTAATACGCCGAAAATCAACCAACGGTTCGAAAATACCCCCAGGGCGAACATAGACCGCGACAGGGAACGGCAATTAAAAAGATAGAAAAGCTCTCCGATAACCAAAACACCAACGGCCGCTGTCCGCGCTGCTTCAATGCTTACCCCGTTATTTATTTCATAGAAAAAGATTCCAAAAACTCCAAGGGCCAAAAGTGAGCCCACCCAGATGGTTCGCACGATTAGATACCCGGTCATAATCGGAATTTTGGGATCACCGGGAGGCCGCTGCATCAAATCGGGTTCCTTGGACTCAAACGCCAACATCATGCCCAGACATAGAGCGGTAGTCATGTTTATCCAGAGTAATTGAACCGGCGCAATGGGAAGCACCATACCCCCAAAAATGGCAACGATGATTGCAATTGCTTCGCCTAAGTTTGTCGGCAATGTCCAGACAAAGAATTTTTTTAAGTTATCAAAGACGCAGCGCCCTTCTTCAACGGCGGCTTCGATCGAAGCAAAGTTATCATCGGTTAATATCATATCCGCTGCTTCTTTGGCGACTTCTGTACCGGAGCGTCCCATAGCAATACCTATATTGGCTTGTTTAAGGGCCGGCGCATCATTGACCCCGTCCCCGGTCATTGCAGCGATATAACCTCTTGTCTGAAGCGCTTTAACGAGTCGCAACTTTTGCTCCGGGGTTACGCGGGCAAAAACGCTAACGCGGGCCACAGCGTCCTGCAATTGGTCGTCATTCATATTTTCAAGTTCACTCCCGCTCAACGCTGCCGGGCCTTTGACCGACTCTTCCCCGTCAAGGCGGGTTTTTAGATTTAATTGCTCGGCAATGGCTTTGGCCGTCAGCACGTGATCGCCGGTTATCATTTTCACAAGAATTCCCGCGGAATGACAACGCCGAACGGCTTCAATCGCTTCTTTACGTGGAGGATCGATCATTCCCTGCAACCCCAAAAATGTCAGTGATCTAGTAATATCGCCGTGATCGATTCTGTCTTTCCGCGAAGAAATAATGCCGCTGGCAAAGGCAAGCACTCTCAGCCCTTTGGCCGCCATAATTTCAACCTGCCGGTCAATAAGGGCATGGTGTAAAGGATGGCTATCGCCATTTTCATCAAGATAATTAACGCATTTGGTTAATATTTTCTCTGCCGAACCTTTTAAATAAATGATCCCGTCTCCACCCGGCAAAATATTAAGCGTCGCCATATATTGATATTCCGATTCAAACGGTATCGAATCTTTGCGGGGCAACGAAGGCATACCTTCGGGAAATAAATTCTTTCCTTTATGAGCGGAAACAATAAGGGCGGCCTCGGTGGGGTCGCCTTCCACCTGGAACAACCCTTGCTGCTCTACGATCCTGGTGTCATTACATAATAGGCCCGCTGTCAAGCATTCCTTAAGGGCGACGGAAGATATTTCCCCGGGCTTTCCCGAAAGCTCTTGAATAGAACCCTCAAAACCATATCCTACCCCGGAAACTTGATATATTTGGCCTGCGCTGTAGATCTCCTGTACAGTCATTTGATTCTCGGTAAGCGTCCCGGTTTTATCGGAACAAATAACGCCGGTACTGCCCAGGGTTTCCACTGCCGGTAACTTTCGAATGATAGCGCGACGTTTAGCCATCCTGGCCACACCTATCGCTAAAGTAATGGTTACAACCGCAGGCAACCCTTCAGGGATCGCGCCTACCGCAAGTGCAATGGTAGCCATAAACATTTCCGCGGCCGATTCACCCCTAAGTACACCAACAGCAAAAGTAAGTGCGGCAAATCCCATGATAACGAATAAAAGATAACGGCTAAAGTGGGCTATTTTTATGGTAAGAGGTGTTTCCAACTCTTCAGCCGTGGTGATCAACTCTGAGATTCGTCCCACCTCGGTGGCGTCTCCCGTGGCGGTAACGACAGCTTTGCCCCTGCCATAGGTAACAAAAGTAGAGGCATAAAGCATATTTAGTCTATCTGCCAAAACTGTTCTGGCATCCAGCGGATTTACACTCTTCTCAACCGGGACGGATTCACCGGTAAGGGGCGACTCATTCGATTGCAGGTCCCTGCAGTGCACGAGACGCATGTCGGCGGTAATTTTATCACCCGAGGCGATCATAACCACATCCCCGGGAACCAACTGGGTTGATGAAATATGCTGTTCTTTACCTTCTCTTAATACGGAAACGGAAGAAGTCATTGAGTGAGAAAGGGATTCAATGGCTTTTAACGCTTTTGATTCCTGCAAAAAACCAACGATGGCATTAATAAAAACGACTCCTAAAATAACCGAAGCCTCAATCCATTCTTTTAAGAATATTGTGGTTACAGTCGCTGCCAGGAGAATATATATGAGCGGTTGATGAAATTGCAACAAGAAACGCAGCCAAAGGGGGGTTCCTTTTGGGGGAGTTATTTGATTTAATCCAAAGTGCTCCCTGCGTTTTTTAACCTCATCCTGAGATAGACCGACAGAAAAATCGACATCAAGGCGTTTGACCACCGTATCGACAGGCAGCGAATACCAGGTTTCTTTACTTATATCCTTTATCTCATTACTCATGTGCACTCCTTCTTTTTCACCCCTTCCATTTCGCCTAATAAACCCCACAGGAAATTATAAATCGAGGCCATTAAAAAGTCAATAGAAAAGACAACCGTACAGCAATTCTAATTCTGACTTATAAAAAAATTTCAAAAAAGGGCAGACACTGAAATAGTAATCAGTTCCGATTGCCAGGTTTTTTCGCCGTTATCATCGCGATTTAAAGATTAATTTAGACTACATGACCTGGATCAATTGAATGCGTTTATCCCCTGGAGGAGTCGTTTCTAGCCTGACCCCTTGTTTCCACGAATTTACCCACAGGTTCTTTTATAGACCCGTTTTATCCAAAATATCGAGAAAAAAGGGAAATTCCTGTTTTTTCATTCGCCCCCGACGCTTCGGCAAATCATTAATGGTATCTATCCTGAAAGAAATTTTCCAGGGCAACCGGGAACTTTTTAAAAGCTATTGGATTTATGACCGGATCGATTGGAAAAAATACCCGGTAATCCACCTGGACTTCATGAATATCGATTTCAAGACACTGGGACTTGAAAAAGCCATCGACAACGAACTCTCGTTAATCTCCCGGGAGTACGGCATCCCTTGCAGCGGGGACAGCATCTCTGAAAAATTCAGGGCTTTAATCGGTGAACTGGCCCACGACAGTGTCGTTGTCCTGGTGGACGAATACGATAAACCCGTTAACGAATATATCGACAACATAGATATCGCGATTAAAAATAGGGATATCCTCAGGAACTTCTATTCAGTCCTTAAAGGCCAGGAAGGGAAAATCAAGTTCCTCTTTATGACAGGAATATCGCGATTTACCCGCCTGTCGATTTTCAGCGACCTGAACCACCTCACCGATATCACTTTCCATAAAGATTACTCGGAACTGCTGGGCTATACCGGCGAAGAGATAGAAAAATACTTCGCCGCCTATATCCATGAATGGCTGCAACTTTATAAAGAAAGCGGCATCACTACAACCGGGTTAATGGAAAAATTAAAAGATTATTACAACGGATATTCCTGGAATGGGAAAGACTTTGTCTATAATCCCTACTCCATCAACAACTTTTTCTATAATATGGAATTTAAAAATTATTGGTTCGCCAGCGGGACTACGACTTCCCTGGTGAAATTGGTCAGGGAAAAAAACATCGCTGTGGAAAATTGGGAGTACCTGGAGGTCCCGGAACAATTCTTCGATAAATTCGATATCACCGACGTTAATATTAATTTAATGCTTTTCCAGACCGGGTATTTAACGATAAAGAAACACATCGATGATACCTATGTCTTATCTTATCCCAACCGGGAAGTAGGGCAAGCATTATTAAATAATTTAATGGAGGTGTATTCAGGGCACAGCCAGGAAGATACGAAAAAATTAATCAAGGAGATAAAAGAGTCATTGGAACAAAAGCAAATGGACTCCTTTATCGATCGAATGAAAGCCTTTATCGCTTCTATTCCCTATAATCTTGTCGAGGCCGGCGCGGAGAGATTTTACCACCTGGTTTTTTATTTGGTCCTGAAATTATTGATTGGGAAAGTATACCCGGAGAAATATACCAACCTCGGCAGGATTGATTCCGTCGTAGAGACCGGCAGTTTCATCTATCTTATCGAATTCAAAATGGGCAGTGCCGCTGAAGCTTTAAAACAAATCCTGGAAAAGAAGTACTATGAACGATACCTGGCTCATCCCAAAAAAATAATCTTATTGGGAATAGGATTTAGCGTAAAGGATAGGAATATTTCCGGTTTTGAATACATCGAGGGAAATAAGGAAGATTTACCCGGGTATATGGATAAATGAGATTTTGGGGCGCTTGTGAATTGAAAAAAAGATGAGTTTGTATTAAAATTAACGTATGATAAACAAAAACAGGAAAGAATTTAACGATGCCGGATTGT
>Ga0105104_10000157_pt1 | contig 48692 bp, 43 predicted proteins | sample PPLLaktember2015_3_FD_87034 | JGI IMG/M metagenome (GOLD analysis project Ga0105104, IMG submission 87034) | Freshwater sediment microbial communities from Prairie Pothole Lake near Jamestown, North Dakota, USA - PPLs Lake P7 Core (6) Depth... | ecosystem: Environmental > Aquatic > Freshwater >... | reverse complement strand
ATTATCAATTTTCAATTGAAAAGCGTCCACAAAGTCCACAGAAAAACAATTGCAATAACCAATGAGCCTGACCATCCCCGGAAACACCGATGCAATAATAAAACCCGTCCGTGACGGGCGGCACTGCAAGCGCCCCCTTTTTTTCCAAAACCTCTTGACAAAAGCTCAAAGATAGCGCATATTATAAAGCGTGGATAAGAAAAAAATTTTGCATGAACTAAAAGAACTTTTATTAAACCAGTTTCCCGACATTATTCACAAGATAATACTCTTTGGTTCACAAGCTGTGGGTAATGCGGCGGACTACTCCGATTATGACATCCTGATCGTTATGAAAAAAGAATATAACTGGAAATTGAAAGATGCTATAAGGGCATCTTGCTATGAAATAGATTTAAAATACGATATTCTTACAGATGTAAAATTAATAACAATCGATGAATTGAAAACAATCAAAGGTAAACAGCCTTTTATCCAGGATGCCCTGACCTACGGTATCGCCATATGACCATTGCAGAAAAAGAACGGCAAACGCTCATCGCTTACCGAATTGAAAAAGCTAAAATTGCAAGGGAAGATGCTCGATTTCTCGTTGACAATAATAAGTTGTATCTGGCTGTCAATCGTATTTATTACGGGATATTTTATATCATATCCGCATTGGCATTAAAAGATCATTTTCAAACTCGAAAGCATCGACAACTTATTGGTTGGTTCAATAAAAATTATATCAAAGAAGGTATTATAGATAAAAAATTCGGGATATTTGTGCATAAAGCTTATGATGAGCGTTCACAAGCCGATTATGCAGACTATGTGGAATTCAATAAAGAAGAAGTATTGGCAATGATGGAAGAGTTAAATCGTTTAATTTTGAAGATAGAAGAATTGATTCTCGGCTGAAAAAATTAAAGCCCCCCAAATAGACGATATCCCGGACACCCTGGCCTAACATTCGGACACTCTGGCCTAATTTTGATGAATTCCACACCCCCATACCGGTATTTGATAAAATTTAACCGTTCGTAGATGTCGGTTGCCCTTTACAGGAAATGGCGAGTAAAAAGTCAGCCCAATTACCGAAAAGCCCCCCCTATTTCCAATATTAAAACTGCTGTTTTGGCAAAGAAAGAAAAATGTTGCCTCGCAGCAAAAGAATTTTTCCAGTTGAAATAACTCTATTGTTGTGTATAATTATATAAGCGAGATACGGATGTCAATCCACCCACACAAAGAAATGCTTTACATGATTCCTTAACTGTGATAAAATACCTTGATGAAATTTACAAACAAACGGAATATCTTTCTCTTTTTTATCGCCCTATTTTCCTTAACAGTCATATCGTCTCAATTTTTCCACCAGGAAACCACTTTACAGGATAACCAACAATGCACCATCTGCCAATGGCAAAAAGATACCGTTTCACTGGCTAAGATATATATCCTGTCGGTTTTAATCACGTTTGTCTTATTCTATAATCTCTCCATTTCGAACGAGAAAAATATATTCTTCTTCCTTTTTTACCACTTCAGCAACCGTGCCCCTCCAAAAAACCAATAAATCAAACTTGTAAAACCTTTTATTAACGATTTATTGCTTTTTCGGAGGTCAAATGAAAGCAACATATTACATTATTATTTTTATATGTTTTAACCTTTTTACTCCTCTATGGTCTCAAACAGAAGAACCATTAACCCTCGACCAATGCATCGCATTGGCATTAAAAAACAACAACCTTTATAAATCCCAACAACATAAATACCTTGCTTCACAAGCCAGGGTTCGCCAAGCCTACGCATTCCCCCAACCAGAAATAAGCCTGGACTACGATCTTCAACCCAAACTTTTCAAGTTTAAACAACCCGGGGAATCCTACATAGGAATAAATCAATCGATCGAATTCCCCGGCCGACGCTACTTACGAGGAAAAATCGCCGGGAAAGAATCCGATATGACCGCATGCGAACTAGACCTGGTTCGAAAAGAAATCATCTATAATGTCAAGCGAAGCTTCTATGAACTCCTTTTTAAACTGGAAATCCAAAAATATACCGAAGCAAACCTGGAAATGGCCCGAAACTTTTTCGCCAAAACCCAAGAAAAATACGACAGCGGCGATACAGCAAAATTTGAAATGCTCCAGGCAAAAGTGGAAACAGCCCGGGCAGGAAACCAACTGGAAGTGTCCATTAACCAGGTAAAATTGGCCACAGCCCAACTAAATTTCTTCCTGGCACGGGAAAAATTTCAACCCCTCCAGGTCCAGGGCAAACTGAAAGCACCTTTAATCGAAATCGACCTGCAAACAGCCCTAACCCTAGCCCTGGCTTCCCACCCGGATATCAAAAAAGAACAACTGGCCGTTAAAAAAGAAACCCTGATCCAAAAACAAGCAGCCCTCAGCTTCCTCCCGGATGTCTCATTGGGACTATCCCGACACCGCATCCAGGGCGAACCCTCCACATGGGACACCACTATCTCCTTCCAGGTCCCCTTATTCTTCTGGCAAAAAATCAACGGCGAAATCGCCGAAAGCAACGCCAACCGCCGGGCAGCTCAAGAACGACTCAAATACCTGGAACTCTCCATCTCCCTGGATATCGAAAATGCCTACTACAATGTCATCTCCCTCAAAAACCAGGTCGAACTCTTCGAAAAAGAAGTCCTGGAAGAAGCCGAACAGGTCTACCAAATGTCCATTACCAGCTACCAGGAAGGAAAAACCGGCAGCATCCAATCCATCGAAGCCCGCCGCTCACTGGCCAGCATTAAACAAGACTATGCCGAAACCCTCTTTAATTACCAGGTGGCCCTGGCCGAATTAGAAAAAACCGTGGGAACCTCGATGACCGGACTTAAACATGAAACCGCGCGAGGAGCAGATGAATAACCCAAAACATCCAGGCAAAACCTCGAAAATCCCTAAAAGGAGACAAAACAATGATTAAGAAATCTATTATTACGATTTTAAGTATACATTTGATTCTATTAAATTTTTGCGGGAGCAACAATACCGCTTCCAACCACCCAAAAGCATCACCCCCTAAACCTTCCCAAAGTTCAAAGATTCGACAACCACAGCCGAAAAATAATCACCGCCATCAACAAAAACGAAACCGATTCGGCCAAGACAATATGCACCGGCTGCAACAAACCGTCATATCACTGTCGGAAAAAGAAAAAAGCCAGGTCCATATGGAAACCGTTACCGTCGAAGAAAAACCCATCCTGTCCACTCTAAAAGCCATGGGCAAAGTACTCGCCCCCATCGATAAAAAAGCCATTGTGGGATACGCCTTCCCGGGCCGAATCCTCAAAATCAATGCTGCCCTGGGCCAATGGGTCAAAACCGGGACCCCCCTCATTACCCTGGAATGCGAAGAAGTAGGCAAAGCTAAATCCGATTACTTGAAAACCTTTACCGAATGCCGACTGGCCCAACAAAACTTCGAACGCGAAGAACGACTGTTCACCAAAGACATCGGCGCTAAAAAAGACCTGCTGGAAACCAAAGCCCAACTGGAAATCGCCTGCTCTAACCTGGAAGCCGCTGAAAAAAAACTCCTGGTGATGGGCTTCTCCAAAAACCAGGTCCAGGAATTTTCAGTCGCTAAAAATATCACCCCACTTGTCTCTATAAATGCCCCCATCGACGGCAGAGTGATTCAAATCAATACATTCCCGGGCGCTATGATCGAACCTTCCACCGAAATTATGATCCTACTCAATCCCACTACCCTATGCATCGACGCCGAAATCTATGAAAAAGACCTGGCCAAAATCAAACTCAACCAGGAAGTCCGAATCACTGTCCCCGCTTACCCATCGGAAACCTTTACCGGTCGGATTTCCTATATCGGCGATACCGTCCACCCCGAAACCCGGACCATCACAGTCAGAACCCAGGTCCCTAATAAAGATTTCAAACTAAAACCCGGGATGTTTGCCGATATCGGTATCCAACTGGACCGGAAAGAAAAAGCCCTGACAATCCCCACAGAAGCAGTCCTGGATAACCTCGACCAAAAAATCGTTTTTACTCTCGAATCCGGCTCATTCATCTGCAAAACCGTAGAAACCGGGACTACTTTCGACGGCTATATCGAGATCACAAAAGGTCTGAAAGCAGGAGAAACCGTTATAGTCAAAGGAAACTATCAACTAAAATCCAAACTCTACGAACAAACCCTGCATCAAGCCCATGTCCATTAGACCGGTATTATTATTTTATTCTTATTAAGGAGCAATTCATGATCGATAAAATCATTGACTTTTCATTGAAAAATAGATTGTTGATATGTTTGTTGGCATTTTTTATATCCGCAGCCGGGGTGTTCGTGTACTACCGGATGCCCAAGGATATTTACCCGGATTTGAATGCCCCCATCGTCAATATTATTACCACCAACGAGGGAATGGCTGCCGAAGATGTAGAACGACTCATTACATTTCCCCTGGAAAGCTTGTTAAACGGTACCCCCCGCGTAACCCGCGTACGCTCCGAATCGACTACCGGTGAATCCGTAGTAACCGTGGAATTCGACTGGGGCATGGATATATACCTGGCCCGGCAAATCGTGATGGGAAAACTAGACCTCCTACTGGACGAATTACCCACCGGGACCTCACGACCCACCCTGGGCCCGGTATCCTCCCGGATGGGAGAAATATTCGAGTTTGCCGTTACGGGCGATGGCGTTTCCCCACTGGAATTACGCTCCATTTCCGATTGGCAAATCCGCTACCGATTATTGGGCGTAGAAGGAGTATCTTTTGTCATCAACCTGGGAGGCTTTGTCAAACAATACCAGGTATTCCTCAAACCCAACATGATGAAACATTACGATATCACCATCAAGGATGTCGAAGAAGCCATCAAAGGGAGTAACCGCAACTTCTCCGGCGGCTTGATCCTGAAAAAAAACCAGGAATTGCTCATCAAAGGGATCGGGAAAATTCAATCCACCGATCATATCGGCAATTCCGTCATCACCTCGAGGAATAATGTCCCTGTATACGTAAAAGATGTGGCCGAGATAAAAGTCGGCGGGAAATTCCACCGCGGGGATGCGGGGTATAATGGAAAAGAAGCGGTTTCCGTGGTGGTTCAAAAACAGTACGGCGGGAATACTTTAAAAACCATCGAGAATGTGAAACAATTCCTCCACCAGGTCGAAAAAGACCTGCCGAAAGATGTCCGCGTTATTCCTTACTACGATCAATCGAAAGTGATTAAAAGTTCGATCCGGCACGTAGAGGTATCCATGCTGATAGGCGGGATACTGGTAGTAATGCTTATATTTATATTCCTGGCCAACCTCCGGGCCTCGATGATCGCATCTCTCACAATTCCGATTTCGATTTTTGTTTCGCTGATCATCATGCATCTTTTCGGTGTGGCGTTAACCGTCATGGCTTTAGGAGGGCTGGCTATCGGAATCGGGAAAATGGCCAACGGCTCCGTTATCATGGTGGAGAATATTTTTCGGCATATGGGAAGTGGGACAAATCCCGGTAAAGAGCAGGTACTGCAGTTGGTCGGCCAGGGCGCCAAGGAGATCGGTAATTATCTTTTCTCCGCCACCTTGATTATTATTTTTGTATTCATCCCCTTGCTGACCATCGAAGGTATCGGGGGCAGGATGTTCCGTCCCACTGCGTTTGCCGTAGCCGCCGCTCTTTTCGGCTCCCTGGTCATCAACATTACCCTTCAACCCATCCTCATGTCTATTTTTGTCCGTGTAGAAACTATAAATAAACGCCGCAACCGTTTCGTGGAGTACTTGACCCATCTTTACGAAAAAATATTGAAAAACTCCTTTACTCATAAAAAGATACTGTTGTGGATCACCCTGGCTGTGTTATTACTGGCGGTCATTTGTTTTCAATTCCTGGGCAAGGAGTTTGTTCCGGCCATGGATGAGGGGTCCCTGGTGGTATCGACGGTCATGCTGCCGGAAACCTCTTTAGAGGAATCCGTACGGATCGGCGAACAGGTATCTGGGATACTGAGGGCGTACCCGGAAGTGATATCCGTTACCCGGACCACCGGTATGGCGGAAGCGTCCGAGCATGTGCACCCGGTCAACCACAGCCACTACATGGTGGAGCTCAAACCCAAAAGTGAACGGCAGAGAAGTCTCGATGCCATGACCCAGGCGATGCGCATCGAACTGGATAAAATTCCCGGCATTGTATACATTTTTGAGCAGCCCATTTCCAACAAAATGGCGGAAATGATTACCGGTACAGAAGGAGAGATTGCCATCAAACTGTTTGGAAAAGACCTCCGGGTATTGGGGGAAAAAATCGAGGATATCAAGGGAGCGTTGGTTGATATTAAAGGTGTGGCCGATCTCCAGGTGGAGCAGACCGCCGGTATTCCCCAATTGGAAATTAAATTGGACCGGGAAAAATTGGCCCGTTTCGGTATTCGCGTGGAGGATGCAGCCGATATGATCGAAATCGCCCTCAATGGTACAGAGGTTACCAATGTCTATGAAGAAGACCGGATAACTGCCGTTCTTTTGCGATTGTCGGAAGATTTCCGCCGCGATGAAGAGAGTGTAAAGAACCTTCTCATGAATGCGGTGGAAGGTCAGCGAATTCCCCTCTCGCAGTTGGCCGATATTTCTTATGTGGAAGGCCCGCAAACTATTTTCCGGGAAAACCTGATGCGGCGTAAAATTATCTTGTGCAATATTGTAGACCGGGATATCGGCAGTTTTGTCAATGAAGCCAGGGCAAGGATATCCCAACGGGTCAAATTACCCCAGGGTTACTTTATTACTTTCGGCGGGCAATTTGAAAGCCAACAGAAGTCCATGAAGCAGCTTTCCATAATGATGGCGATTGTATTGTTTGTGGTTTTCGTGATACTTTTCAGTTCATTGGGGTCGTTTCGCCAATCGTTCCTTGTGTTGTCCACAGTGCCTTTGACCTTTTCGGGTGGGATCATCGGTTTATTTATAGCGGGTCAAACCTTGAATGTATCGTCGCTTATCGGTCTTATTGCATTGTTTGGAATATCGCTGCAAAATGGGATCATATTAGTCGGAAAGATCAATCGTTTGCGTAAGGATGGCAAAGGTCTTCATGAAGCAGTAATGGAGGGGTCCATCATCCGGTTTCGCCCGATTTTTATGACGGAGTTGATATTGATCCTGGGAGTATTGCCGTTGATATTGGGAGCGGCTTCCGGTTCGGAGTTGCATCAGCCTTTAGCTGTGGTGTATATCGGTGGGTTCCTTGTGGCGATATTTTATGAGCAATTTGTGCTGCCGGTTTTATACGAGGTATTTTCCGGGTTAAAACAAGAAAAGCATTACACCCGTTAAAAAGCTGAAGAGCAGCAAGAAATGTAAAAAGTCAACACATATAAAAAGTTTTGGGAGTGTCCAGGGAACCTTTTTAGAAAAAGGTTCCCTGTTGTTTTTTTAATGGGTTGTAGACGCCGGCGCCCGTATAACGAAGCTAGAAAGAATCCCTGTCAGTGCGTTCAGCAGTACAATAGTATACCCGGTGGGTAAATCGAACCGGTACGAGACGGCTATGGCAATGATATTCACCACCATTCCCACCCCCCAGGCCAAAAGCAGCGGATTTCCCCGGCCTTTACTGAGCTTCGACGCCGTAAAAGCCGGCCCGATCAGCAGCGCAAACACCACAAACACCCCTACCAGTTGCACCGAACTGGTTACAACGAAAGCAAAAATCGCAAAGAATAAGAACTCCTTTATAAATCCCCTGGCCATCTTATTAATAAAAAAAAGAAAAAGCCCGAGGAATCCATAAAGAATCGCCACCTGGATAATCTTTTTTAAAGAGGTAAACAGGATGTCGGCAGCCAGGAGGTTTTGAAATTCCTCCATACCGTGGGGCGATCGGGATAATAAGATAAACACACCGGAAACACCGAAAGCGTAGAGGAGGCCTATAAAGGCCTCCAGGTATTTTTCACGCCGAGCCGCCAGGCTGCTTAAAAAAGCGGCTCCCAGTGCAAATGTCAATGACACGGGATACAGGTAACGGCCATTAAAAAAAAGAACGGTCACCGCCGCCCCTAACGCCGCCATCTGCCCAATGGCCAAATCCGTAAATATAATACCCCGCTTAATGATCTCCATCCCGAAATAGGAATGAATCCCCAACAGCACCAACGATAATAAAAACGAAGGAAAAAGTATGTCCGTCATGACCCTGCCAACCTCCCGACTATCTCGTCGAAAAGTGAAAAAATATCCGTCACCTCTTTCACTGCACCGATATCATGAGGAATAATCACCACTTTTATCCCGGTCTTTCCAGCAATGAAACGAGCGGTCCTGGAACTGTGGTACACATCCTGGATAATTAGGGCAATATTTTGCTTTTTAATCAAATCGATAATACCGGCAATGTGCCTGGACGTAGGAGGAATCCCGGGCAGCGGCTCAAGAGTTCCCGCGGCTTCGATTTGATAGCGCTGTAAGAAATAGTCGTACAATTTGTGATATTCAACGACCTTTCTCCCTTTTAACGGACTGAGCTTTTGCTCCCAAAGGATGATTTTTTCCAGCCAACGCTTCTCGAAAGCCGTATAATTTTCCCGGAAAATCTCACACTTACCCGGGGCCAATTTGCATAATCTTTCCATGATGGCTTTGGCAAAAACCGGTATATGAAAAGGGTCCAGTTGGATATGGGGATTGCCGTCCGGGTGAACATCCCCCTGAGCCCGCGAGACTTCATTATGAACATCCAAGGGCTTCACCAATTCCATTAGACTTAAAAACCCTGCCCTGCCCGGGTTAATGACGGGATTATTGGCTTGTTGGATCACCGGCGGCAGCCACCCGATCTCCAATTGCCCGCCATTGATAATCAACAGGTCGGCATTTCGTAATTTAGCGATAAAAGAGGGTTTGGGAGTAATAAAATGGGGGTCCATGCCGCCCGCCGCTAACGCGATTACAGAAACATTATCCCCACCGATTCTTCGTGTAATATCCGCAATGTAGCCATAAGAGGTAACCACCTTTATTTTCCCGAAACCCGATACGCTTAAACAATACAACATTAACATCAATATGAATAATCTTTTCATTATTTCCTCCTAAAAGGCATGGGCTCCATGAGCACCGATGGCCAGGTTAAACTGCAGCACAAACTCCCGGTATTTTTTTCGTTCTCCTTCATGAAAGGCATAACCATTGTAATTATATTGCAACCGGATGCGGGAGAACTCAGTCGGACTAAAATCCACCATGACACTATAACGGTTGAGTTGCCCCGGTAAATCCAGGAGAGTGCCGGCCAGTGTGACGTCATTTTTATTTAACCGATCCCAACGGGCACCCAGTCGCCATTGCCGGTGAAAACGAAACACCGATTGACTATAAAATCCCGCCTGTTTCTTGACCATTGGAGCACTGTCGACTTCTAAAGCATCCTCGTGTTCGTGTTCTTCTTGTTCCTTTTGAGAACCCGGCGATTCCCCCGCCTCATGGACAAGAAAACGAGAACCCCGCAGGTACCGATACAGGTATTCGCCCTGGAGGGCCAGGTAAGTGTAAGAACCCAAAAGGTATTTTGCGGTAAAATCCACGCCCAGGATGGAGGAGTCGCCGGAAAAACCATGCGGGGACTCTTCATCGGTAAAATGATCCAGCCTCGTTTTGCCGGTGGCATAAGAAATCCCGGCCAATATCGTTAAGTTCCCGGTGTCCAGGGAAGTTTTCCCGGAAAAAGTCCATGTATTGGGTAAAGCGACCCTTTCCACGTTTATGACCTCGCCGGTTTCCGCTTCGATTAATTCGAAATCGCCGGTTCCGAAACTGTTTTCATTCGTGCCCTGGAGGCATTCGATACTCAACCCTAAATAAAAATCCGCGGGCGCCACCCAGTTCAATTGAATTCCCTTCTCCAACAACCCATGATCGCCGAAGAAAACCTTGTATACCAGGGGAATATCGGTAAAATCCCAATAATGGGCGTGTTGTGAATTCAAGCGGCCAAAACCGCTTAAAAATTTCCCCAGCTTAATACGGAACCCATAAGGCAGTGAGCGGGATTCGATGTAAGCTTCTTCGATTTCAAAAGAACTTTCACTTAAATGGAACGCGGTGAACAAATCGAAGTAGGGGTCTACGACCGAGCTAAGCACCAGTTCGCCGTAATTAAGATTGAAACCCTTGCTGGCATTGGCCACTTCATGCGAATGGCCGTCATGGTGAGTATGACCGTGGATAAACCCGGGGATTTCCAGTGCATTGAAAAGGTCTTGATTTAAATCCCGACGCACATAAGAAAAATCCAGGATAAAAGATATATTGGGTAGAAATTTTTTTTGAGAGAAGGGGGCTGCCGATGCAGTCGATTCCTGGGAATTATAAAAAAGGCTCAGCCCTTGGGATGCCGGAAGATGGAATGTGTTGGCTAACACAAAAAATCCTAAAATTATCATGATATATTTACAGTTCATTATATTCTCCTTTTTCGTTTATAGCTAATGTCGATGGGGAGCTCTTATATTACCTATAAAAGCCAGGACATAGGCATCCTATAAACGCATTTTAAAAAATTTGTACAGGCCGGAACCGTCCATAAAATGGTTTCGAAAAAAATTCCCGGTTTCCGAAACCATAATTTGACGGTGCAGCGGAATTGGGATAAATGCCAGGATTATTATGAAAAAGGAGGGGCCCGGTTTTCCCGGGAAAAGGCGAAAGTCTTGGGTTTTATTAATTCATTATGGGGTAGGTATCTAAAAAGAACGATGAATAAAAGGAAAAGTAAGAGCGTGGAAAAACCCGGCAGCGTCTGGGCTGTATTTATTAAAACGAAAACCGGGCAATCGGGGTGAAGGCAGAAATCCGCATCATGATTATGCAGGAGGTCGTGGAAACCCGCCACGAAGAAAATGGCGGATGTGAGAAGCAAGACAGTTAATTTTTTTTTTCCTTTCATTGGCGTGGTTAATTTTATCACAGTATAGAGAATTTTGCAAAACTTTTTTGCCTATAACTTGTCTTCGACGACCAGGGGGCTCTTTTCGTGAAAAGTCGCCCCCTGGACCCCCAGAAAAGCTTTTGATTATTAACATTATAAGGTTTTGGAGGTGTCGGAACCTTTTTAGAAAAAGGTTCCGACAAAACTGGCGGTGAATCGGGGTATAATTTGACTTCGACGACCAGCAGGTTTTTTTTAATAATGGAGGTTCAGGCCAACGCCGACCTCATCGAGGGGAGCCACCCCGGCCAGGGCGATCTTCGATTGGAGGTCCGTGCAGTGGCAGGCATGTAGAGCAGCGGGTTTTACCTTTTCGAGGTATTCCAGGGTCTTTTTCAATTGGGTCTCCCCGGGTTTTAGCAGGTGGAATCCCCCGATGATATCCGCTATTCGTTCTTCCCTGCATACTTTCCCGGCATAGGTTACGATATTGCAGATTCCCGAATGAGAGCACCCGGTGATAATGACCAGGCCGAGGGGGGATTTGTATACTAATGCGGAATCGTCCAATAGGTAGTCGTCTTCGGTTGTGTTATCGATTGCCCGTTTTCCCATGGGGTGTAGAGCTTCGAAATCATCGGTTCGTTCGATTTCGCCGAGAAATACCAATTTATCGTTCAGCCACAGTGGTTTTTTGGAGAGGTTTAATTGAAAATGCAAGGCTAGTTTTTCTTTTGTTATTAATGAACCGATATCTTCCAGGTTTTCGTTTTTTTTACGGGCGAATGCGGAAGGGTGAGCGATGAGGGTGGGTTGTCGGTGGGGGATATTTTCGCCGGCTGCTTCCATATAGTATTTGATGATGGGTTCAAGGCCGCCGGTATGGTCGATATGGCCGTGGGATATGGCGATGAAGTCCAAGTCCAATAACGATATATTCATTTTCAGTGCGTTTTTGATCAAGATATCCGAATACCCGACATCAAACAAGATTTTTAAGTTATCTTGCCGGATCAAATAGGATAGGCCGGGTTCCCCATAGAAATATCGATCGATCGATGTATTATTGTCGACAAGGACAGTTAGCTGCATTTTTCACCTTGATAAAAAGTTTTTGGAGGGTCCAGGGAACCTTTTTCTAAAAAGGTTCCCTGGCCGCCGGAGGCAAAATAAAAAAACAAAAATAACACCATCAATGGTGATGGCAGTCGTGATGGCTGCTGTCGCCGTGGTCGCAGAGGCTTTCGCCCGATTGGAGTTTCCCGGCCAGGAAATCGTTTATAACATCATCGATTTTCCCGGTTACGCCGATATAATTTTGGATATCCAAAGCCGTAAAAAGTTGTTGGGCGCGTGCTCCCATACCCCCGGCAATCACCACATCAACACCTTTTTGGTGGAGGATTCCCGGCAGGGTACAGGGTTCATGTTCCGGTGTATCCAACTGGGAGCGGTTTATAATTTTTTTCCCGGATGCGGTATCTTCGACGTCGAAGATGGTGTAACACACACAGTGCCCAAAATGGGGCGATACCTGGTCATTATCGGTTGCAATGGCAATTTTCATTTTTTGTTCTCCTTCTAATTCGTTTAAATTTATCATCTTTTTAAATTTCTTTCAAATCGAATTTTAATTTTTGGTAAAAGTTTTCCAGGGGTTCAGCCAGTTGCCGGCATTTCCGGGAGGGGAGGTCTCGCCTGGAAATCGCATCCCGGATACAATCGGAGTGAGGGATTTCGGCATAGATGGGTAAGTGGTTTTGCCCGGCGAAATCTTTTATTTTCCGGGAATTTTCAAGGTTGATATCGAACCGGTTGATGACGATGCCGCTTTTAATTTTAAAATGGGAGGTTAGTTGGAAAACGCGGTCCAGGTCGCTGATGCCGGAAAAAGTGGGTTCAGTGACGATGATGGCCATGTGTGCGCCGGAAATGGCAGAAATAACGGGGCAGCCGATACCTGGAGGGCCGTCGATCAGCAGGAGAGGGGTATTGGTTTCAATGGCCCGCAGTTTGGCCTGTTGTTTCACCATGTTGACCAGGCTTCCGGAGTTTTCCGCGCCGGGTTTCAGGCGGGCATGGACAAAGTCGCCCCAATCGGTGGTGGAAATAAACCATTCGCCCACGATGCGTTCTTTCATAGAGATGGCTTCGACTGGGCAAGCTAAACGGCAGAGGGTGCATCCTTCGCAGGATAGTTCATCCACGGCGTATTTTCCGTCGCAGGGTTTAATAGCTCGAAAGCGGCACAAATCCAGGCATCGCCGGCAAGAGATACACATTTCCGGGTCGATGGCAGCCATCGATTTACCGGCAAATGCGGTTTTCCGGGTCTCCCGGGGGTTCATTAAAATGTATAAATCGGCAGCGTCCACATCCGCATCGACGATTATTTTACTGGGGATCATATCGGCCAGGGATGCGGTTACGGTGGTTTTCCCGGTACCGCCTTTGCCGCTTATTACGACGATTTCCTTGATGTCTTTCATGTTCATTTTTCACCACCGGCGACGTTAATTTGTTCAATCAGTTCTTTTAATAGCGTTTTTATCCCCGGTCGTACTTCGGTCAATGGGATACCCCGCGAATAGGCTTCCTGGATGTCCATGGAGTAGGGTATCCTTAAAAGAATGGGGAGGTGAACGCGTTGGGAAAAGTCGTCGATGAGGGTTTGCCGGTCATCATGCTTATTGATAATGATCCCGGCCTTTTTCCCCATGTCCTGTACCAATTCCACCGCCAGTTCCAGGTCGTTTAACCCGAAGGGAGTGGGTTCCGTGACCAGTAGGACATAGTCGCTTTTTTTTAAAGTTTCCACCACCGGGCATGAAGTACCGGGGGAGGAATCGAGGAAAAACAATTCGTCGGTGTGGTCGGGGATATATAGGGAGGTAATTCCCCTGATTAAGGGTACTGCGGAGGGTTGCCCGATATTCAAGCGGCCTTCGATAAATCGGATCGTCCCGCAGTGCCCTTTATTTATTTTCCCGATTTCTCGCCGGGTTTCATCGATGGTGCCTTTTACCGGGCATACAAAGCTGCACACACCGCAGGAGTGGCAAAGTTCCGGGAACACCATGGTGTTCTTGAGGGTAGGAATCACCGCCAGGGCATGATATACACAGGCTTTGGCACATAACCCGCAAAAGGTACACTTCTCTTTATCGATGTAGGGAATAACGACGTTGTAAGGCGTTTCATGTTGGATAACCGGTTTTAGAAAAATAGCCCCGTTGGGTTCTTCGACATCCAAATCGATATAAGTACAATGCCCGGTGCTGAGTGCAAGAGCGGTGGTTATAAGGGTTTTCCCGGTGCCTCCTTTGCCGGAGGCTACAGCGATGATCATGGTTTTTCTCTTTTTATCCCTGCAGCTCTGGTTTGAATCGTTCAATCGCCTGCCCGGCGGTGCCACTATCCGCCACCAGCATTTTTATACCGGCTTTTGCCAATATATTTGCCGCTTTGGGCCCGGGTTGTGCCCCGATAGCCGCACCGCATCCATTATCCACAGCCATATTGGCCACTTTTATTCCTACACCCTGGGCATCGTCTTTGAAGGTGTTTTCGTGGACGGAGATAACAGTGTCTTTGGCCGTATCATAGACAAGAAAATATCCTGCCCTGCCAAAACGGTTTCCCAACGGAGAATCCAAACCTTTATTACTATCGACTGCAATAAAAACTTTCATTTTCATTTCCTCCTAATATATTTTTTTAAAGAAACGAGTATCGATTAGCGATTGAAACATCTTTTTCCTTTTCGTTGTCTTCGTCGTGCCCCACCGCCGCGCCTGCAATTTCTACCGGGATTGGGTTTACCGCTTTTGAAGAGGGAAACGACATCACCCAGCAGGCCCACTGCGGAAATCAGCGAACCGGCAAATCTCCCCAGGTTATAGGCAAATCCGCGGTCGGGGAGGTTTTCCTCTTTCTTTACAAGCGACGTTTTTTCCCGGGTTTCGACTTTATCGGCGATTTCATCCCGGTCGATTATCTCGCCTTCATAAACCATGCCTTCCGGATCTTTTACCCGGATACCCGGTATATAATCTTTTTTCACCGGCTGCATTTGATTACTTTTTTTTATCATCATTCTCTCCCCTGGTGTCGATCCCATCAGGCAATGATTTTATCTACTATCGCGGAAAAAGCTGCTGCCGCTGCCGAGTCTTTCCGGTAATGGATAAAGGGCTGACCATTATCCCCGGAGTCGACGATGTGGGGATCGATGGGAATACGCCCCAAAAAGGGGATTTTGTATTCATGGGCGATAGTTTCACCGCCGCCGGACTTGAATAGATCGGTTTTTCCCCCACAGTGAGGGCAAATAAATCCGCTCATATTTTCGATCATTCCCAATATTTTGAGGTTTAGTAATTGTGCAAAAGTAACCGCTTTTCGCGAGTCGAGGAGGGAGACCTCCTGGGGAGTGGTGACGATAACGGCGGCTGTAGCCGGTATTAAACTGGCTACGGAAAGAGGTTCATCGCCGGTACCGGGAGGGGAATCGCATATCAACCAATCCAAATCGCCCCAAGTTGCGTCCTCGATAAATTGACGAATGGCTTTCATTTTTAAAGGTCCGCGCCAAACTACCGGGGCATCCAGTCTTTCTAAAAAGAATGCCATAGATAACAATTTCAGGTTGTCGTTAATACTCACGGGGATGATTTTATCTCCCGCAGTTCCCACCTGGCGATTTTCAGCTCCCAGCATTTTCGCCAGGTTAGGCCCGTGGATATCCACGTCCAGGAGCCCGACTTTCAAACCCTTGTCGCTCAATGCCCAGGCCAGGTTTGCGGCTACCGTACTTTTCCCGACTCCCCCCTTGCCGCTGAAAACCAGCAGCCTGTTTTTAACATGTGCCAATGCCTCCCGGATTTTTTTATCATCGGGGGTGTTTTTTTCATCGTGCATTCATTGCTCCTTTATAAATATATAAATATGAAGAGGTAAGGGCATCCGGGCACGAAAATGTGCAGCCGGATACCCTTACGACTCGCCTCATTCTTTTTCTTTTTTCTTTTCCACTTCTTGGTTTTCCAGTTCCGAGAGGCGTTTCTTGATTTGCTCCAGCGAAGCTTCCAGGTGTTGGGCATCCCGGCGTAATAATCCTGCTTCGCTCCCGGGTTGGGAACCGGCGTCATAGGGTCCCATATCCCAACAAAGTCTCCTGCGCAGGTTCAAACCCCTGCCGCCGCGCCCGCGGCCCAAATTCATTCCTCTTCCGGCAAACCGGTTCCCGCGGAGTCTCCCGTAACCGGGGGTGTCTGCACCGCCGCAAAAGCCAAATCCGCCGCCAGTCATCGGCCCCTGTCCCCAGGGACCTGTTCTATCATAACCAGGCATGCTTACCTCCTTATGGTTTTTATTTTTTTTTATCGATATCGATACCGCGGCAGTGTCGCCGACAATATCGACCCGGTAATCCATTAAAATCCGCCGGGGAGTAATAAGCCAAATTTCCCTGTGCCAATCGGTTCAGCACCTGGTCAAGGTCTCCTATAATCCCCGGCACTACTTTTACACCATGAGATACCAACATCCTTAAAAAAAAATGCGGGCATCCACCGCAAACGACAGCAGTAATTCGTTTTTCCTTTAAAAACATCACCAATTGGGCCGGTTGTGCAAAGGAGAAACTGCATTTTTCGAGAAGTGTTACAGTTTTCTTATCGGTTTCGATATGATAAACCCATATACTGTCGGAGATATCGAGCCTAGGGCTCACACCTCCTTTAAACATGGTGACAGCAACATTCATCTTAAATACCGTTTTTCTTGCCGATTTCGTCCGGGTGCCGCATAGGTTTACCTGTTAAGCTGTCGATCTCTATCGGTTTTATAACGGGCACTTTTTCAGTACCATGAACCAATCCAGGACTTTGGTGTCTTCCGCGGGTTTCTCCACCCGTTCTTTAGCGGAACCGCATGAGCCCGGTGGAGGAACGATCACATCGTCCCCTGGCTGCCAATTGGCCGGGGTTGCTATTTTGTGTTGGTCCGAGAGCTGCATGGCTTTCAGCAGCCGTTTGATCTCTTCCATGTTGCGGCCATTGGAGAGGGGGTAGTAGAGGATGGCCCGTACCACGGCGTTAGGGTCGATGATAAATACCGCCCGCACTGCCTGGGTGGAACTGGCCGCCGGCTGCAGCATTCCAAAAGCCCTGGATACATCCATAGTGAGATCGCTGATCACCGGGAAGTTCACTTCGATGCCTTTCATTCCCTTGTATTCGATTTTCTCCTTGATGGTGCGCAGCCAGGCGATATGGCTGTATGTGCTGTCGATGGAAAGCCCCAGGAGTTTGCAGTTGAGCTTCTCGAATTCCGGCTGCATTGCCGCAAAAGTCATGAACTCCGTGGTGCATACGGGGGTGAAATCGGCAGGATGGGAAAAGAAAACAACCCATTTACCGCTAAAATCCTCCGGGAAATTGATGGGGCCCTGGGTGGTTTCGGCTTTAAAAGCCGGTGCTTTTTCACCGATTAAAGGTAATCTTACTATTTGATCCATTTTTAAACCTCCATTTTGTTATTTTCTATTTTTAAAAAATTATTAACATTTAGCTCTATTGTTCTCAGGCAAGACCTTTTTGACGTTCCAGGTAATCGGTACAGGCAGCTTTAAGAGTATTGACCGCCAGGAGAGCGCAGTGTTCGAAGTCCTTCGGGAATCCACCCAGGGCTGCCAGGACATCTTGCTGCTGCAAGACCAAAACACCTTTAATGCTCTTGCCTTTGGCCAGGCAGGCGGTCATGCTGCCGCAAGCCAGGGAAGATCCGCATCCGTCTGTAATAAAAGAAACTCTATCCACTATACCGTCATGAAAATAGACCCAAAACGCCATTTTATCTCCGCACGGTCCGGTAATACACGCATGGCCGTTGAATTCCGTCAGGGGGCCATAATTGCGCGGATTCCTTGCATGTTCGCCCGCTGTCTCGGAAAAATTTTCAATATCGCTGCATTCCATAGCTTGTTTTTCCTCCTTTATTCAATATAACGTGGATTTAGCAACCGTTTAACGTATATTCTCCCGGGTATTACCGGCTCCTTGCCGTTTCAAAGTAAACAGCGGCATCCCGGCGGACGATTTTCACCAAACTCTTTCGATTGAGTTCTTGAAGCTGCTTAGATACCTGTATGGGGTTCGCGCTAAGACCGATCGAAACATCGTGAACCGTACACGGACGCCTGCTTAGCAATGCCAGGAGATCGGCATCCGGGATTTCCGGGTGCTGTGGGGTGGATAATTCCCCAGGGTCGATGTCGGCGATGACCTCCGCCCCGCCCCATACCAGGCTGGCATAATAATTCATGTGTGCTTGGGGGACGGCGAAAGCAAATTTTTCTGCTGGGGGACGGGATACCGTGTTCAGATGAACCTTTTCATGACGGATTTGCCGGGTAAGAGCGGATATCTTCTCGACTTCCGATTGTATGCCGGTAACTCCGTCAAGCAGGAATACCTCGATCCAGATTGCCCCGGGGAACTGTCCTGAAAAATCGATCATGCCCCAGATAATCCTTTCAAAGGAGAGATTTTCCTGTGGGCGGTTCACATGATGGAATAGCGACGCATCGCCGGCGTCCAGCGATGGTAGAACCAGGTCGGCTTCCATCAGCGATTCCCGGACTTCCTGCATCCACAAAAGGGACCCGTTGGTAAGAACAGCCACGGGAACCGAGGTCATCTTCCTGATCTTACCGATAAGATCGCCAATGCGGAGATTCAGCGTGGGTTCCCCGGAGCCCGCCAGGCTGATATAGTCCGGTACAATACCGCAGGCTAATTTCCTGTCTAATTCCGCCAGCACATCCTCCACTACGATATAATCTTCCCGTTTGACGGTCTTATTCGTCGTCCGTCCGAGCTGGCAATAGATGCAATCATAAGTGCATGTTTTAAACGGTACGATGTCTATTCCCAGGGAGAGGCCCAGGCGCCGGGATGGAACAGGCCCATAAACATATCGATAACATTGTTCATTCATTCATTATCCCTACACGATGGTGTATCGCAGCGTTGGCTGCGCCCGCAGCACGTAGTACCCGAATCCTCGAATGAACAACCCCCTTTGTTTCTCACAGCCTGGTGGCGGCCCGCTCCCTTGATGATGAAACCAGCCCCACCACTGATTAACCGGTGAACTTCTCCCCCGCATTCGGGGCAGTTAGTCAGCGGCGTTTCCGCCATGGACTGTTTGCGTTCAAAACTCAGACCACATTCGTTACACTGATAATCATAGGTCGGCATGTTTTAATACTCCTGTTTCTTTTTTATCGATAATGGGTTTGATCATTACCGGTCTCGTTCCTATCGCTTTAATTATAAGCTTCCATTACTTCGCGGGGCTCTTTCAACAGGTGGCCTGCGATTTCTTCCATGTTCGACCGCTCCCAAAAAGGAAGTTTGCTGTGAGTTTCAAGGTATTTTAAAGGAATGGGGTGAGTCCCCACCACCACCGGCAGGCCATACTGCTTTTCGATGAACTCCTTAAATTGCCGGAGGTTAGGACAAGGGGGATAGCCGACTACAAGACCTGTGGCCAGGTGTACCACATCGCACCCGTTTTTTTTAAACTCAGCGGGGACATACTCGACGTTTCCCCCAGGACAACCGCCGCAGCTCGAATAACCGACGATTTCTACTTCCTCCGTTAAAGGGTAGCGAGAAAATCCGCCGTGACGCCCACGCATTGCACGAAAACATTTACCGCCACCGCAATCCCGGTAACGGGCACAAATAATAATCCCGATCTTCTTCATTTCGATCACCTCTGCAACTTTATACATAGGCAAATACAATGCCAGACGTCATAGGATCGGGGTCATTTCGCCCCGGGATAGATGAAAATAATTGCCCGGAAACGGTTTACAGGATTTTGAGATTTCTATAATCACACGTTTTCCCGGTAGAAAATGGGGAATAGAGTGCAACAAAAAGAAACATTATGATGCAGTTGCAGCCTTTTGTTGCAAAGCTTGCCCGCCTGTGATAGAATTAACATACCATGATTAAAGAAATTTTCCAGGATATCGTAGATAATACCCTTGAAGGTATTATCATTATAGGCAGCGATTATCGCATCGAATACATGAATCGCGTGGCCGGGGAAATCACGGGCTTTTCCGGTAATGAGGCCGTTGATAAACAATGCTACCAGGTATTAAGAGCGAAACGCTGCAAAGATTTTTGCCCCATTAAACGATTTAAACCAGGGAAGCCCCAGGAAGAAATCATCATGGATATCCTCGCCCGGGATAACTCTGAAAAGTATATAAAAGCGAAAGTGATCCAAACCCGGGGCTATTGGGTGGAAATCTTTCACGACGTGACCCGGGAAGTCGAATTGGAAAAACGGGTCAAACAGAAATACATTTTCCAGGATATTATTACGCAAGATAAAGGTTTAATCGATATTTTAAACCAATTCCCCAGTATCGCCGCCGGTACGGTCCCGGTTTTGCTGGAAGGCGAAAGCGGTGTCGGCAAAGAAGTATTTTGCAGTGCGCTGCAGACCATCAGTGCCCGAAAAGACCATCCTTTTGTCAAACTAAACTGTGCCGCTTTGCCGGAAACTCTTTTGGAATCGGAACTTTTCGGTTACAAAAAAGGGGCCTTCACCGATGCCCGCAAAGATAAACCGGGTCTCTTCGTCCTGGCGGATAAGGGGACACTTTTCCTGGATGAAATCGGCGAAATGAGCCTGGCTTTACAGGCCAAACTACTGCGTGTCGTAGAGACCGGCGAAATTATCCCGCTGGGATCGACTCGCCCGGAGAAAGTCGATGTCCGTCTCCTGGCCGCCACCAACAAGGAATTGTTCAAGGAAGTCCGAAAAGGAAATTTCAGGGAGGATCTTTTTTATCGTTTAAATGTCGTCAGTATCCGTATCCCCCCGCTGAGAGAACGCAAAAACGATATCCCCCTTTTCCTCGATCACTTTTTACATCAATTCAACGTGATTCAAAAGAAAACGGTTCGCGGTATTTCCCCCGAAGCCCTGGAAGTCCTCTTAAACTACAATTACCCGGGGAACATCCGGGAACTGCGCAATATCCTGGAGTACGCGTTCATTTTTTGCACCGATAGTAAAATTCAGCCCAGGCATCTTCCTCAATATTTATTTGTCCCGGACCGGGCGCAGGAAAAATTCGGCAGCCTAAATAGCGACGAAAATACCGGCGTCCCGGATACGTATAGTTCTTTCCCCGGTAATATCCAATCAAGAGAAGAAAAAATACAAATCCTGGATGTTTTGAAAAAAAACCGCTGGAATAAACAGAAGGCAGCCAAATCTCTCAATATGGATCGCACTACCCTTTGGCGTAAGTTGAAAAAGTACCGTATCGAGGAATAATAAAAAGAAGAAGTGCAGGGGCGCTTGCCACGCCCCTACACTTTTTCATTACTCTTAATTTACCTTCCTCCCCTCGACTGCCAAAAAGAGGGGAAAACATCACCCAGCTACCCTCAAATCAAATTACGCATTAATTAGCTTTGAGGTCTGATTACTGATGTCAACAGCCACCTTAACATAAGCACAGCATATTTAAGTTTGCTTCTCATTGCATACAAACCTCTCTATCATTAGCATAAACAGTGCCAATTCGCTTGAACAAAACAAAACTTTTTTATTAAAAAGCCTTTTGGGCGTTTCAATACTTTTATACCTACACCCCCTCATTAAACCACTGTATCATTTTTATACGGTCTTTTCACGGTACTTGCAAAGTTCAACCCGGTAAAAATACCACCCGGCTCTTTTTGCTGCAATCCTTTCGGCGGATTCGAGGTGAAAGATAAAGGGGTGTATTAAAACGATACGGCAAGACTGCGGTTTTTTAGCTCGTTTTCGGTTTCATGCCCATTAGAATTACTTAAAAGAGATTTGACTCATTGTATTATTTTGATACGCCATTTCAAAACCGAATAGAAACCACGACTCGCGAGTTTTTGCCCGAAATTCGCAAGAACCTGCGAATATTGCACCCCCTTTCCTACCCTTCCATTTCCTGTTCACATTGATATTACAAGCATTTTCAAGCTATTATCCTTTGTTGGCAGCAATCATGCTGTAAGTACAGCGGTTAAAACAAAATTTGGAGGTTTACCATGAATATGAACATGAACATGAACTTTAGAAAATTAACTTTCGCAGTTGTTGCGGTACTGGCTTTAACAGCTATGGTTTTTAGCTATGGAAGAAACGCGGGCTGCTGCCAAAAAGGAATCCAGGTCAATGACCCGGCCATGATCGAAGGAAAAATCGTTAAAGTCCAGGAATGCGATAAATGCAAAGCAAAAGGACTCCACCTCTTCGTACAGGCAAATAAAACCGAAACCGAAATCCGGTTGGGACCTTCAACCTGGTTGAACGAACAAGGCCTCTCACTCAACGCCGGCGACGCGGTCAAAATTAAAGCATATAAAGGAACTATGAATAACACCGCTGTTCTTTTTGCCGCAGAAATCACCGATGCCAAAGCTAAAACCGTAACCCTGAGGGATAAAGACGGGAACCCATCCTGGCAACATCGATGCGCCCCCGATATGTCCAGGAAAGAATGCTGCAAGAAAATGGAAAAGGGATGCTGTAAAAACATGGGAAAAGGAAAATGCTGCCACCAGGGCAAAGGGAAACATCAGGGCAAGAGACACAATTGCACCCAAAAATAACCGTGGGTTGAAATTAAAACGAAAATCCGGTAATATAATCGTGTTGTAAAGTCGAACCAGGGTGATGCCGGATCACCACGAAAAAGAGCAGGCTTTCGAGCCTGCTCTTTTTTTATGTTATATATAATTTAAGGTGTAGGTAACACAATGAGTAAAAAATTTTTCACTTTATCCTTATCCTGCTTACTCGCAGCATGTTTAACAGTTTTACCCGGGAACCTCATTCCAGCCGAACACATAAAATATTTCCACCTGGATTCCATTAAAACGGTTTCCGGGAAAATAACGGAGATAAAAACCGAAACATGCTATCACGGTATGAAATTCATTGTGATACTCCTCGACGACCCCACCTCGCAGCGCCAATACAAAGTGGAAGTTTCACCCCAATGGTACTTTAAAATCGATGTGAAAAACGGGGATACCATCTCCATCAAAGGCTCTTACACCAAGACCGACGATACCCATCTCCTCATCGCTCAAACCATTACTTCCCGGGACAAGGTTTACCACTTCCGCGACAAATGGGGTTTCCCACTCTGGGGAGGAAAAGGAAAACATAAAAACATGCCCTGCCAACCCAACTGCACCGCACACGCCGAGGAGATATAGTGAAGAAGAGATTTTTCTTCTTCCTGGTCATTCCCTTCCTGGTTATCCTCGTTTATATCTACTACCTCGATAAATTCAACAAAGAAATCATAACGGCCAAGTTTGAAGAAATAACCACAGCAGAAGGCATCACCATCAAAAAACTCCTGGAAACCTCCGGGTTTCACCTGGCCATGGACAGCCCGGAAAGCACCGTAAAACTCACAAAATTTATGGATGAACTCTATAAAAACGAATCCATCGTCTATATCGGGCTCTTTAACAACCGACGGTTGATCTACCTTTTATCCCGCTTCGAGGGCTTTTTCCCCGTTGTACCGGGCCAACAGGATTACCGGATTTTAGATTCGCCCATTGGAAAAATTTTTCAAATCACCGCCCACTTCAAAGAGAAAAATAATAATACATGCCAACTCCATATCGGTTTCGATTATTCATTTCTCAATACGTTTCAAGCCGCGGCAGGAAAGAATTTTTTAACCGTCATCGCCCTGTTTTCCCTCCTCCTCCTGGCCGTCATGATCCTGGTCATTTACTTCGATAAAAAATTCTACCGCAAAGAATTGGAATTATTCCACTCCAACCAGGAAAAAGAACGGTTCCGGGAACTATCTTTACTCACCGCAGAGATCGCCCACGAAATTAAAAACCCCCTGAATTCCATTTACCTCTCGTTCAATGTGCTGGAAAAATACATCTCCTCCGAACCGGATGCGCTCTTTTACAAGGACGCAGTCAAAAATGAAATCAAACGCATCAACGATATACTGCAATCCTATTCCAGCCTTTCGAAAAAAATCGCCCCTGATTTCCAACAAGTCGATCTCCCGGAGTTCACACGCGAGTTTTCTCTCTTCATGGAACAAGAAATCAAATCGCGGCAAATCGACTTCAAAATAAACCTGGAAGGAAAAAAAAATATCGGAACAGACCGGAACATCCTGAAGCAAATACTGCTGAATTTGATCAAAAACTCCATAGAAGGAGAAGCCGCATCCATAACCGTCACCTTTAAAGCCACGGGAAAAGAACTCTCCATGGATATATGGGATAACGGGAAAGGAATAGACAAAGACCTGGCTCCATCGATATTTAAACCCTACATCTCTACCAAAACCAAAGGGATGGGCCTGGGCCTTCATATCTCCCGGCGATTGGTCCAGGCTTTGGGAGGCGAAATCAAATCGCTCTCCTTTGAACCGGGGAATACAGCGTTCCGGGTCTCTTTGCCGGAACCGGGAACACTGCGTCATAAATCTTCCGGCATCGAATAAAAAAGGAGTTTCACGTGAGTAACGGATATCACATCATGATCGTGGAAGATGAAAAAATCGCCGGCAAAGTGATCCACCAACACCTCAAAGAAAAAGGTTTCCAGGTTTTCTTGTTTGAAGCACCCGAAGAAGCGCTGCTTCACTTCCAACGGCACACCGCAGACCTGGCCTTGCTGGATTACAAACTCCCCGGCATGACCGGCGAACAACTTTTTGAAAAAATGAAAGAGATCAACCCGCTGACCTCCGTTATTTTCATGACAGCTTACAGCTCCGTTGAAAAAGCAGTAAAACTACTTAAAATGGGCGCGTACGACTATCTCACCAAACCCATCGAAATGGACGAGCTGGATCACACCATCGAGAATGCATTGGAAAAAGTAACCCTGGTCAAAGAAAACCGGCGGCTCCAGGAGAGTCTCCACGAGAAATTCTCCTTTCAAAATTATGTGTTCAATTCGGAAAAGATGCAGCAAGCGGTGAACATGGCATTGAGAGCGGCGAACTCCGGCGCCAACATTTTAATCACAGGAGAAAGCGGGACAGGCAAAGAAGTGATCTCCACCATCATCCACTACTACTCGAGCCGCAAAGATAAAAAATTCATCAAAGTGAACCTGTCGGCAATCCCGGGAACCCTGATCGAAGCGGAACTGTTCGGGGCGGTGAAAGGCGCGTATACGGGCGCTGTACCGAGAACTGGGAAATTCGAGGAAGCGGACGGCGGAACGATTTTCCTGGACGAAATCGGCGAGTTGTCCCCGGATTTGCAAGTCAAATTGCTGCGGGTACTCCAGGAAAGAGAAATAACAAAGCTGGGTTCCAATACTCCCATCCATATCGACATCCGCTTGATTACCGCCACAAATGCCGATTTAAAAGAACTGGTCAAAATCAAAAAATTCCGGGAAGATTTTTATTTTCGTTTGAATGTGATCAATATCGACCTGCCCCCGCTGCGCGAACGCCGCGAAGATATTCCCCTTCTCATCGATTATTTTATCAAAAAATTCAGCCGGCGGGAAAATATACCCATCGAATCCATTTCGAAAGAAGCCCTGAACCTATTGGTTAAATACAATTACCCCGGGAACATCCGGGAACTGGAAAATATCGTGGAACGCGCGGTTATTCTTGCCCGTACGACTGTATTGACTCCCCAGGACCTCCCGGTTTTTATTCACCAGGCTTCGCCCGGTTTTACCGATCCCGGTTCGCCGGTTTCGCAGTCGCTGTCTTCCGTTGAAGAAGAGGGTTTAACGCTGCCGGAAATTCTTTCGATGACGGAAAAGAGAGTAATCGCCAAAACCCTGGAGAAGTTCGATTTCAACCAGTCCAAAGCAGCCAAAGCATTGGGGATATCGGAGTCGGGGCTTCGTTATAAAATGCAGGCATTGAAATTAGTTTAGCCACTAATTTAAGGTTATTTTTGTGCTGTAGGGGCGTGTCGGTGCTCCCCTGGAAAGCCCTGCGAGCCTAATTTTCGAGGACCGAAAATTGGCGAGACGGGTCCTCGGAGCCGATGATCGGCGGAGAGGTGAAGTGGAAGGGGATACCGACTGCAGCCACTGACTTTAATTTAAATCGAATTATAGGCTTAAGTTAGCGGCATTCTCGACTGTCCCCTTTTTCCACCTTACGTGTGATTTAAGAATCTACATATCGCATCACCCATTTCAAAAGTAGTTACATAACTTTGTGCAGCAGGACAAAGATCACGGGTACGAAATCCCTCATTTAATGCCCTTTCGACTGCATTATAAATAGCTTTTCCCAAATCCGGCCTGTTAAAAGAATACTCCAACATCATAGCGGCAGAAAGAACCTGGGCGATCGGGTTAGCTGTCCCCTTGCCGGCAATATCCGGCGCTGAACCGCCGGCAGGTTCATATAAATTGATATCGAGTCCAAAAGACGCCGAAGGCATCATCCCTAAAGACCCGGCTAAAGCCGCTGATTCATCCGATAGGATATCGCCGAAAAGATTGGAAGTTAAAATCACATCGAATTGCCCGGGATTAAGAATAAGCTGCATCGCCGCATTGTCCACATACATATGATTCAACGCGATACCCGGATACTCCTTTGCCGTTCCCGTAACTACTTTCCGCCATAACATCGAGCTGCATAATACATTGGATTTGTCTACGGAAGTCACCTTTTTATTCCGCCTTTGCGCGATTTCGAAAGCCACTTTCGATATGCGCTGCACTTCATGAGATCGATACCTCATGGTGTCTACTCCTTCATTATCATCAAGATGCCTGGGTTCTCCAAAATAAACATCGCTGGATAATTCCCGGACAGTTAACAGGTCGACCCCTTTCAGTATCCTAGAAGCCGCAAGGGGCGATAATTCCTTCACACTGTCGAAAAGAATCACCGGCCTCAAATTGGCGAATAAACAAAGAGATTTTCTCAATTCCAGCAATCCACCTAATTCAGGACGAAGATGGGTAGGGAGATTGTCCCATTTGGGACCACCGATACTCCCTAAAAGAATTGCATCCGACCGCCTGCATAAATCCAAAGTTTCAACGGGTAGCGGGGTTCCAAACCGGTCGTAGGCCGCCCCCCCGATCCATCCCTCTTCTGTCTTGAATGAAACGGGATGGGCTTGACTAATTACCTGTAAAACTTTCAATGCTTCTTTCATGACTTCCGGTCCGATACCGTCACCGGGTAAAACAGCTATAGTGTAAGTTTTCATATGTTTTTCTCCATCCCCTACGCAGCCGGGTACACCAGGTTTTTCGCATAATTCAACCACCCGTTATGCCGGATAATATCTTGCATAAACGAAGGGTAAGGCTGGAACCGGTATGTAGTACGGGAGTGGAAGTGAACCACGGTTCCTTGCTGGAAATCCACTTCTACTTCGTCGTTTTCAAGGATGTCGTGGGTACCCGGTAGTTCGACCAACGGGAGCCCGATGTTAATGCTGTTCCGCAAGAAAATACGGGCGAAAGAACGGGCCATCACACAGGCGATCCCCGCTGCTTTAATAGCGATCGGTGCGTGCTCGCGCGACGACCCGCACCCGAAATTTTCCCCGGCCAACAAGATAGAACCGACAATGTCCGCACGCTGCCCAAAACCGGGGCGCGTATCTTCCATGCAATACCCGGCCAATTCCACGGGATCGCCGGTATTTAAAAACCGCGCCGGGATGATCTCATCGGTATTAACATGATCACCAAAAACAAATACTTTACCTTTAATTTTCATTTTTATTTTTCTCCTAATAAGGAATGCCTCCGGCCAGGGGCTTTTTTGTAAAACCGCCCCTGGACCCCGAAAAACTTTTTTTTAAATTTATCATTCGGCATTCATCACTCATCACTCATCACTCATCACTCATCAATTATTCATCATCAACGGGCCTGCAATATATCCTTTAACGGCAGAGGCGGCAGCCACAGCAGGAGAAGCAAGATACACTTCGCTTTGCATGGCACCCATACGCCCGACAAAGTTCCGGTTTGTGGTTGCCACAGCCCGTTCTCCTTTAGCCAATATGCCCATATGCCCACCGAGACATGGACCACAGGTGGGGGTTGAAATCGCACACTCGGAATCCAGGAATATTTCGATAAGTCCCTCTTTCACCGCTTGTTTATACACGGATTGAGAACCGGGAAATACAATACAACGGGTATGACCGGCGACTTTTTTGCCTTTCATTATCGCTGCCGCTTCTCGTAAGTCTTCCATTCTTCCATTGGTGCAACTGCCGATAACCACCTGGTGCACGATTATTTTTTCTTTTTCCACCTCGTCGATATTGCGCGTGTTGGAAGGCAAAAAAGGAAAAGCTACCAGGGGCTTTAAATCGTCCAGGTTCACCCGGATTTCCCGGCGAAAGAAACCGTTTTCATCGATAGGCATCTCATCGACCCGGATACCGCGCTCTGCTTCATAAGCCCTCGTGATTTCATCGACAGGGAAAAGCCCGGCTTTGGCCCCGGCTTCCACCGCCATATTGGATACGGTGAAACGGGAATCCATGGAAATATTTTTAACTCCGGGACCTGTAAACTCAAGAACCTGGTAATTAGCTCCATCGACACCCAAAATGGAAATCACTTTTAGAATTAAGTCTTTCCCGGAAACAAAGGGATTGAAGCTGCCGTCTATAAATACTTTGATAGTTTCCGGGACGCGGAGCCACACTTTGCCGGTCAGGAAAACACCGGCAAGGTCGGTGGACCCGACCCCGGTGGCAAAAGCGCCGAGGGCACCATAAGTACAGGTATGGGAATCCGCTCCCACCACGAGGTCCCCGGCTTTAACCAGGCCCTGTTCGGGAAGCAGCACATGCTCGATACCCATACGGCCGACTTCGAAAAATTTCTTAATGCCTTGCTTTTGGGCGAAATCCCTGAGCAGGGCAACTTGTTCCGCGGATTTGATGTCTTTATTGGGGACAAAATGATCGGGTACGAGGACGATCTGTTCGGGGTCCCATACGCGGTCACCGCCGTGGTTGTAGAATTCCCGGATGGCCACGGGTGCGGTGATGTCGTTACCCAGCGCGACATCCGCTTTCACCATTAAAAATTCCCCCGGTTTCACACTTCGTCCGGCTTTAGCGGATAGAATCCGTTCGGTCATCGATGGGGTCATGGTTCATCTACCTCTTGATATTCAAGTTGAGAAACGCCGTTGCTGAAAAGGAAGCGATTAATGGCGTTGAGATGCGCGAGACCGGAAGCTTCCACGATATCGGTGGAAGTACCGCGGCCCACATATTCTTTCCCGTCGATTTCCATGATGAGCTTCACCAAACCCTGGGCGTCTTGCCCGGTCCCAATGGCCTGGATGATATATTCCTTCAACCATGTACGGATTCCCAATGCGGATTCGATAGACTGGAACAATGCGTCTACCGGTCCGTCGCCGTTGTTGGAAGCGATGTACTCTTCCAAACCTTTCCGGATTTTAACCGTAGCCGTGGGGATCACATCATTACCGGTATAAACATGGAAATGGGCCAACTCATAACCTTTAGAAAAACCGCCCAGGATGATACTGATGATGTCGAAAATATCTTCGTCATATACTTCTTTTTTCCGGTCTGCGATTTCCGTAAATTTACGAAATGCCGCTTCGAATTGCTCTTCCGTCAACTGGATGCGGTACTGTTCCAATTTTTCTTTAAAAGAGTGTTTACCGGAGTGCCGTCCCATTACCAGGGTTTCCGAGTTTCGGCCTATCGTGTCGGGGTTCATGATTTCATAAGTTTCGCGGTGTTTTAAGACGCCGTCCTGGTGGATACCGGATTCGTGGGAGAAGGCATTATCGCCGAAGATGGGTTTATTTCGCGGGACGATAAGGCCGGTAATGGTTTGGAGTAATTTTGAAGTCGGGTAGAGTAAATGGGTATTGATGGAGGTGGAGTAATCCATGAAGTCATGCCTGACATTAAAGAGCATGACCAATTCTTCTAAAGAGCAATTCCCGGCGCGTTCGCCGATACCGTTGAGGGTGACTTCCACCTGGGTGGCACCGCAAGCGATGGCGGCCAAAGAATTGGCTACGGCCAAGCCGAGGTCATTGTGGCAGTGAACCGACAGGTCGCCATTTTTCATTCCCGGGACATTTTCAAAAATCGATCGGATCAACCGGGCAAATTCGTCCGGCACAGCGTAACCGACAGTATCCGGGATATTGATGGTGGTAGCGCCATTTGCGAGGGCGACCCGGATAGCTTCGTATAAAAAATCCGGTTCTGTCCTGGATGCGTCTTCGGCGGAAAATTCGATATCGTCGAATAAACCCCGGGCATATGTTAAATGATGTTCGATATTTTCCAGGATTTCGTTTTTGGACAATTTCAATTTGTATACCCGGTGAATCGGCGATGTAGCGATAAAGAGGTGGAGTCTTTTTTTAGGTGCCTCTTTTAAAGCGTCATACGCGGCGTCGATATCCTTTCGGACACATCGGGCCAACGCAGTAGCCGTGGATTTTGTCAAAACCTGGGCGATGCGTTTCACCGCTTCGAATTGAACCGGCGACGATACCGGGAACCCGGCTTCGATGTAATCCACACCTAACCGCTCCAGTGCCGCAGCCATTTTTACTTTTTGCTCTACCGACATCGACGCGCCCGGGGATTGCTCCCCATCTCGCAATGTGGTATCGAAAATTTTAATCGTTCGACTCATTGTTATTTCTCCTTTTTATTTGAATTTGAATTTGATTTTGTTTTTTGTTTTCATTTTCATCTACAATCACTAATTCCCACTGGGAACAGGAATCCGGCTCCAGGGCTTTTCATTTTCATTTTAGACTCCTGTGCTGATCGAAAAAAAGTATAAACTTCTCCCGTGCCCGGTTATGATTTTGATGGATCAAAAACAAAAACCGGGATAATCCGCCGCTACCTGGAAAGTATGGAATCCGGGGTAGAAACGGGGGTATAGGGAAATAAGGGTTTGACGGGATGCAACACATGGTACAGGGATACCATAATCATCCGGGGTTCGCTGGTTTAATTAGAAATAGGAATAATAGCGGATCGTCGGGTTAACGACAGCGTCCGGTACTATTGCTATTACTGTTTCGACAGCGTGAACGTAAACGTGAACTCCCGGAAGAGTTCGAAACGGTACCCAACTGCAGCCGGTGAAGGTTGCTAAGGAGGAGGGTAAGGAGAATAGCGATGTTAATAATAAGTGCAATTCGAATAATAATCGAGCTAATGATGTTAATGATATCGTTGGTGTTTGCATTTACTATAAACATGGTAGTCTCCTATATTGGAATGTTTTTTTGAATTCGAGTATTGTACCATAATTTTTAACGGTGTCAACAGGAAAAAATAAAAATAGTCATCTCTCCGTATTCTCCCGGTGCCTGGAGAGAGATTACACCGATTTGAGAGATATACTGGTCGAAATCCCATTCCCAGGCCTCATCTTGCTTTTTTTCTTGTTTATGGTATTTTATAGTCTCTAATCACTTGAAGCAGGAATGCCTGGTGTACGGAAGTAGAAATAGACTATTTTGAAAGTTTTTCGGACTATTTTTATTGCTCCCCATTGATAAGAGAATTATAATGCATGTGACAATAAACAATACGGCTGTTGATTATTGATTATTGATTAGTGATTGTTACTTGTTAAGGTTGAAAGTGATTCGATTGGGTAAACAAGAAAAAAGTAAAGCGTTCGACACCCGCCGCAGAGTCGAAATCAAAGCCGGTGGCGACGACTCTTTACAAAACGAATAAAAGACTATAGGAGGTTTCAAAATGGCTGAGCAAGCTGATTTTTATGTGAAGAACAAATTTTCGGGCGCTATTGACGTGACCCGTAATCTTCCCGGAGGGGGCAGCGATTTAAAAATCACTATCGCCCCAGGAAATGAAGAGAAAATCTACTTAGTGGGAACGGACTCTTCCCTGACCATCAAAGCACCCGGAGGGATAGATACAAAAGGTCATCCCATCGATGTAAAATCCGACCTGGACCTGGCGGTATCCTTTTCAAGGACCACTAACAGTTGGAAAATCAATATCGTCCCCAATAATATAGTACCTGATTTACCAACTACTGTGAATATAAGCGTAGGAGGAGATCTACCGTAAAGGTAAAACAGCAAACATATTGCTAATGGAAAGGAATTGTGTCGGAGGGGTATTCCAGGACCCCGGCATATGGACTTGTGCCGGGTTCCTGCTTTATCCCTTACCGGGTTTAATACCCAGCGTTTTGCAGATACACAATCTATATACTAATATACCGGGAAACACTTTTTTCACATTTAACGTGTTTCTCGTATAGAATGAATAGTTAAGCATAGCAGGAAGATGAAAAGAAATTTTAAAAAAGTGAAAGGGATAACCCCCAAATTAAATTAAGGACGTAAAACATGACCACAGGAATTAATATTGTTATCGAAAACAAACTTATAATGGAAAAAAGAGACGTGAATTTGTATCATCAATCCATGCGAAGGGCATATATGATCGGCTCTAACAGCACCATCGATGTTTCTCTTCGATCGGTCCTGGAAGAGGATTACCTTCATATTTCCGTTGTCAGCGGTCCGGGGCCTTTAGCTCAGAAATGTGTGATAAACATTCCATCATGGGCTGATTTTGAATTCTCCTCCGAAGGCAATCTAACGGCAACTCATTCAGGAGATCGCACATTATTGAAAATCCCACCCGGCCCAGCCACCTGGCAATTGAAAATCACACTCCCCGTCACGTCCCTCGTGAACCGGCAGTCTGATCGAGTCATCATTGCCGATAACCCAACGGGATACCCATAATCGAAGTATCTTTTCCATACTTGCACTAAGAAAGTAACATTTTTTCACACAATCCCGGCCGGGGGCTTGAAAATTAGATGCAATTCGGTGTATACTTTAATTTAATGAGGAAGGTAAGTGAAAAATGACTTTTAAACGAATCGGATTATACGGGGTGTTTCCAGCATTCCGTCAATACAGTCGCCATTTACTCGCACTCATCGATGTGAAAAGAAGGGATACGGCATACCATGAATTTAAAAACGCAAAAGGCTTCTATTTTCAAGAAAATTGTATTCCTCCTGGGGTTAGGGTTGTATGGGTTTATTCCTTATCACCTCTGCGGGGAAAGTACCGGCTATAATTACATCAAGAATTACAGTTACACCGATGACTATCAACATCAAGCGCAGAACTGGGGTATAGCCCAGGACAAAAACGGGATCATTTTTGTTGCCAACAATGGCGGCGTTTTGACTTTCGACGGTGTTTCCTGGAAAATAATCGGCATCCCTGGATACGCCACAGCCCGTTCACTGGCCATCGATGATGCAGGAACCGTTTATATCGGTGGGGAAGGGGAAATCGGGTATTTAACCCCGGACAAAACCGGCCTTTTAAAATATGTTTCACTGGTGAACCACCTGGACGAAAAATATCGAAGTTTTGGCCCCGTATGGCGAACCAATACCACGGAAGATGGAATATACTTCTGCCCTTCGGAATTCCTGGCCCGCTGGGAACCTGGGACAAAAAAGATGACGGTAGTGAAACCCAGTACCCGTTTTTTGAATGCATATACCGTAATGGGGAAATTATGGGTTCACCAGGATAAGGTTGGATTGATGGAGGTAAATAACAACTCCTTAACACTTTTACCCGGAGGGGACCTATTTGCAGATCCACAAATAAGAATATCCATGATCGTTCCTTTTGATACTGTTGGCAATACGACAAGGCTGCTCGTGGGCACCCGTTCGAACGGATTTTTCCTGCATGATAGAGAGAACTTCACCCCCTTCCCTACCGGGGTGGATGAATATTTAATGAAGAATTTCCCTCTTCATGGAACCCGTATTTCCACCGGTGATTTTGCTATTACCACCCGCGACGGTGGCCTTGTTATTATGGACTCGTTTGGCAATCCGAAACGCCTATTCGATAAGACTGCCGGCCTGCAAGAAAACAATGCCAAATATGTTTTCGAGGATAACCAGGGGAATGTGTGGTTATGTCTCGAAAAGGGAATTTCAAAAATCGAATACAGCTCCCCTCTTTTTCTTTTCGATGCCAGGAATGATTTAACCGGTATTGTCAATACGGTGATTCGCCATGGAGGAGACATTTATGCCGGGACTACGGTGGGATTATTTGTGCTTCCCTCCGGTTCCGATAAATTCCGCCCCGCTGCAACCGGTACTCCTGCGAACTGTTGGAGCCTGCTTTCTACCGGGGATTCACTTTTCGCCGGCTTTTCCAACGGCGTATTCAGGGTGGATGGAAAAACCGGTCGAACAGAAATGATTATTGCAGATTGGACTTATGCGTTACTCCAATCCAGGCATTTTCCCGGCACCATTTGGTGTGGAACCAGCCGTAACGGCTTGGTAGCTTTAATTAAAAAAAACGGGCGATGGGTAGAAGAACAGCGGTTTGCGGAAATTAACCAGGACATCCGCTCCATGACCGAAGATAAAAGCGGTAACTTGTGGCTGGGGACTTTAAATATGGGGGCTTTAAAAGTAAATTTCCCCACCGGTTCCAATAATACCATTATCCACAGGTATGACGCCAAACACAAGCTTCCTGGTGGCGAAATTTATGTCGCCTGGGCCGCAGGGCATGTCATGTTTGCCACTTCAAAAGGGTTATTTCGATTTGATGAGAAAAAAAAGACTTTTTCCCCGGATCACACCCTGGGAGATCAATATGCCAGCGGTTCAAAAAACTCAAAACCTGTATTCCGGATCGTGGAAGACAACGACCGTCATATCTGGTTCCATTCGGAATCCAAAAATTATCAAGCAGTTCCCGGCCCGGGGAAAAAATACACCATTGATTCCAATCCATTTAGCCGAATACCCACGATCCAGGGAAATGTAATTTACCTCGAGCCTGATGGGAATATGGTCTGGTTCGGGAATTTCGAGGGCCTTATCCGTTACGATAAAACCATAAAAAAGAAATATGATCTCGTATATTCCGCTTATATTAGGGAAGTACTAATCAACAATGAAACTTCTATATATAGTGGATATGAAATGAATAACCGCCAGAATTTTTCTCCCATTCTACCCTATAATGGAAGGAAACTCTCGATTAAATATGCCGCTCCTTTTTTTGAAAATGAATCGGCCACCCAATATCGATTTTTCCTGGAAGGCTCCGATAAATCCTGGTCGGAATGGGCTAAGGCATCCCAAAAAGAATATACCAACATCAATCCCGGGAATCATATACTAAAAATCCAGGCACAAAATGTTTATGGGGCTTTGAGCCGGCCAGCGATTTTTCAATTTAAAGTTTTGGGACCCTGGTATCTGATGTGGTGGGCATTTATACTCTATATTTTTCTATTTATCGGTTTATTATACTTTGCAATGCATCTCCGGGCTGTTAAGCTGGAACATGAAAAGAAAAGATTAGAACTTGAAAAACAAAAACTCGAGCAAACTGTCAAAGAAAGAACCGCGGAAATAAACGAGAAAAATCGGAAGTTGGAAAACCAATCCGCGGAAATAAACGAGAAAAATCGGGAATTGGAAGGCCAGACCCGCCAATTATTAAACCAGGCTGAAACGCTTCAAAACCAGGCCGAAAAACTCAAAGAAATGGACAATATTAAGTCCCGCTTTTTTGCCAACATCTCCCATGAATTCCGCACCCCCCTGACTTTAATTATGAGCCCCCTGGAAGAAATGCTCTCGGTAACCCCGGACAACCAACAGAAAAAGAGACTAAACCTGATGCTGCGAAGCTCCCAGGGACTTCTCATCCTGGTCAACCAATTATTGGAGCTCTCACGAATCGACAGCGGCAAAGTGAAATTACATACCAGCCGCCAGGATATTATTCCCTTTCTGAAAGCCATCATATCATCTTTTCGGATTTTGACGGAAAGAAACCAACTGGACCTGGAATTCCAAAACGATGCGGATAGTATCTTCCTCTATTTCGATTATCAAAAAATGGAAGAGGTGTTGAACAACCTCTTAATAAACGCGGTTAAATTCACCCCCGAAGGTGGGAAGATTATGGTTTCTGTGCGCCTGGTAAAGGGAGAAACCGGGGAGCCCGGAACATTAGCGACAGCAGCAGTGGTATCGGATTTTGTCGAGATTTCGGTCCAGGATACGGGCGTTGGAATTCCCGTCGATCAATTACCCCATATTTTCGACCGCTTCCACCAGGTACCCGGTTCAATCCCCCGTGACAGCGCCCATAAAGGAACCGGCATCGGCCTGGCATTGGTTAAAGAACTGGTCTCCCTCCATCATGGAAAAACCACCGTAAGTAGCTCCGAGGGAAAAGGGACAACATTCATTATCCAACTCCCCATGGGAACTTCGCACCTACTCCCGGAAGAAATAGTAGAATCTTCGTATGTTTATGATTACGATGACGATTCCAAACGGAAAAAAACCTTCGATATAGCAACCAGTATGATCCCGGAAGAAGATGTTGAAGAGGTTGGCGATTCTCTACCTACAACTGCCACGGGAACCGATGACATTGAAGGAACTACAGAAGGGATCACGGGGGAAAACGGCCAGGAAGAAAAGACAACGATCCTCTTAGTGGAAGACCATACCGACGTCCGGAAATACATTCGCCAATCCCTTGAACCGCTCTATAAAGTTATCGAAGCCTCAGACGGATCAGAGGGTATCGATAAGGCAAAAGAAATCACCCCGGATTTGATTGTCAGCGATGTCATGATGCCCGGAAAAGATGGTTTCCAATTGGCCCGGGAATTGAAACAGGATTTTCGAACCAGTCATATTCCAATTATCCTCTTAACGGCCAAAGCATCGGAGGAGGAGGTCATGGATGGCCTGGCAACCGGGGCCGATGATTATATCACCAAACCTTTCAATTCCAGGATACTGCTTACCCGCATCAAGAACCTTATCGATCTGCGCCGCCAAATCCAATTAACCATTCAACGCCGGAAAACCCTCCTGCCATCTGAAATTAAAGTGAGTTCTATCGATGACCAGTTCCTGGAAAAATTTCATAAAATTATCGAGGAAAACTTAGATGACCAGGATTTCAGGATCGATGACCTATATAAAGAGCTCAAGATTTCCAGGACTAATTTTTTCAATAAAATAAAGGCTTTAACCGGTGAAACCCCCAACCAGTTTATTTTGACTTACCGCCTGGAGCGCGCTGCCCAAATCCTGCGGAAAGATAAGTCCAAGAAAGTCACCGATATAGCCCTGGATGTAGGATTCGATAGCCCTGCCTATTTTGCCAAATGTTTTAGAGACAGGTTTAATCAATCTCCATCTTCTTTCCAGGCTTCCAAACTCCCTTCCTCTACCGAAAAAAGCAATTAGAGTTTCAATACGATGGTGATGGGCTTTCTATTTTCGTGTGGTTTTCACCGTAATAGCCCGGGTAAACCAGTCGCCCCCGGTTTTCTTAATCCCTTTTTCTTTTCCTGTTCGCAATTCTATGCTTCTCACCCCGAATTCTTTCCCGATATCGGCCTGCGTAAATAAATACTCATCCACCTTCCGGGTCGTTACCAGCAGGAGAAAGGTGTCTATGGATTCGTTTAGTTTTTCGCCCTCGATGATGATCTGATGGTCATCATAAAGGATAATTTCATCATGGGAAGATTTGATTTGGCGGCAGGGTTCCAGGCTTTGAATTCCAAAATCCGGTGAAAAATGCAGCAATGTAAAAAAAAGTTTTTGGTCATCTCCCACGATATTATTTTTTACTCTTAATTCAAATGGTATTCCTTCTGTTTCTTTTTCTTTCTCCCCGTAAACCAGGTTGATTTCACCGCCTTCATGCTTTATTCTTTTATCGTCGGCGGTTAATCGATAAAAACTGAAATCAATCTTATGCTGCGGTAATCGAGTTCCCGGGTTACCCAGCTTGAGCATTCGATTCCAACGCTCGATCCGGTCTAACTGTGAAAGAATAGTCGACGCTTTTTCTTCCGTATAACCACCGGTTTCGAAAATCAGCCGCCGGTTTTTACCATCGAAGATCGAATACCGGTTATCGCAGCATTTGACTTCATATGGTGCAGGGGAGGGAGAAAACCGGAAATGGATGAAGGGAGAATAGTCCCGTTTCGATGCTTCCAGGATGGAGTTGACCCCTCGCTCTTCGCCGTTGAGGTAGACTTCCAAAGGTGGAACCGCGAAAGTATTTATGTCGCAACGATATTCGTCTTTAATATCCAATAAACCCGGCTGATCCAATTCGATTTTACTCTCCTGGAGAGCCATCGAAACCAGGTGGGCCTCGATTTCGGTCTCCGCTGCCGGTTCGTCTGTCCCGGTTTGACTTGCTGTTTGTTCTCCGGGAATGTAAATAACGATTCTTACCGGGTTCAAGGGGTCGTCGGGAATGCCGTGAAGCACCCCGCAGTTGATGAACCAGGAATTGGTTTTAAAATAGACTTTAAAACGGTGTGAACCTTGCCCGACACTTCCATCCAGGAACAAACCGTAAGCGTTGAAACCTTCATAACACTCCATTTGCGGGTTTTGATTTCGATTCGATGCCAGGACTGCGGAGCGAATTTTCGGATGCAAATCCGCGTAGCTGATTTTACCCCCGAATTCCCGCAGTATTTTAAACAGGTTATACGTAAATACACCCCGGTTCCGTGTATTTTCCCAGGCTTTTTCAGTTCTATCGCATGCTGCCATTAGCACCATTTTACTGCGAGGGATATTTATCTCTTTCCCCAGGAAATACCCGTCCAGGTAGTGTTTTATTGGCCGCGGGCGGTCGCTTCCTTCAATATATCGTGCAATACTCAGCTCCGTATCGTTCACATCCCTGACCCCGGAACCCGAATGACAGCAGTCGAATATAGCCAGGATATGCGGGTGTTTGACCGACACTTCCGCGAACAATATCGCCAGTTCTTTATCCGCTATGTCCAACCCGTTTCTCTTCCGGCTGTCGTAACAAACCAGGGTTTCGTGGCTCTCGTCCGGGTCGTATTTTTTAAATTCTTCCGGTGCATAAACCCTGGAACCATGCCCACCGAAATAAAACAAAACCACATCCTGTTCCCCGGCCTGGCCCAGGTGGCCCCGGAACTTATCGATGATATTGCTGCGGGCAGCTTGCTCATCGGTTAAAGTCTCTACCCGGAGATCGAAACCCGTCACCCATTTCTCCAAGAAGTCCTTTACATCGTTAACATCCGCAATACATCCGGTGAGCGGACGTATGCCTTTCGGGTAGCGCTCGATCCCGACCAACAGTGCAAAAAGTTTCCGCTTTTGCTTCATCTTCATCGCTAAGCTCCGTTCCTTTATCGTTTTAGATCCATATCGGTAAAATAAAATCGATACGTTTATAATTTACCAACTATCGATGGGTTTGTAAATCATAAAAATCGTGCAAACTCCAGGAATCTAATTCCTTTAATTGTTTCTAAAAGGAAACAATCGAATCGCATTGAATGACTACCGTTAAATATTGCACAAAATTTAGTATTTACAACCTATCTTCAGTATGGTATTCATCTTTTGTCGCAGGATCGAATAAAGCCGGACGATTTTAATAGTTTTGCGGATTATTTTAATTGCCGGGTCGTTCCGGTCCTGGTAAAATCGATCCATATCGTTTATCATTAGTCGATTATTGGAGGTAAAACATGATCGGTAAAAAAAATTTGTTGTCCAGCCTGACGGTGAAAGAATTGGAAGAAGAGCTTGAAGCCAGGGTTAGTGGAGGTACCGGTGAGAATCCAACCCATATCGTGGATTTTCAATCCTCCCGGGGCATGAAAGTCGATCTTCAATGCATTTCAACATGGGAATTAACGGAAGCGCTCGTTCATAGAGCCTGGGAAACCAGGGCAGTATGGTTTTTCGATAATCGGATGGATATATATAAGGTCAGGGATAAAGATATCAAACAAAATGCAGCGTGTGTGGTGGCCGTAACCTTAAATACCAACCTGGAGACAGATGGGGATGGGTTCTGGAAGCTTAGAGTCAGTCATTTCGGGCAGTCGCTAGGCTTGTCGAAAAAGGAGCGTTTTTGGGGACAGCCTGCTTCCGCAGGGCCCATGTGGACCGGGTTCCTGGTCAAAGAAGATATCGTTGCCACTGCCGCTCATGTTACAATCGGGAAGAATGTGAAAGACCTCCGTTTTGTTTTCGGTTATATGATGCGGAAAGACGGGACACCGGTCACCCGCTTTTCCGACGATGACATCTATAGTGGGGACGAAATCATTAAGAGGGTCTATGAAGGAGAAAATGCCAAACCGGATTGGACCCTGGTAAAACTGGACCGGCCTGTACGGGACCGGGAGCCGGCAAAGCCCTACAAGAATAGGCTTTACCGCGGTCAAGCGGTTTATACTATCGGGCACCCTAATGGTCTACCTCTGAAAGCGGCACCCGGTGCAACTATTTCCAACATCAATCCCCATTGTTTTGTGTCGAACCTGGATGTTTTTGGTGGGAACAGCGGTTCACCTGTGTTTTGCGGCGATACCCATAAAGTGATCGGGATGGTGGTTCGCGGTGACGGTGAAGATTTCAAGCGCACTAAGCATGGCCTGGTTTCCGCCGTGTACCCGGACTTTGAATTAACGGCACGGGGTTCGCAAAGCACCCGGATTACCGAATTCGGAATTTATTCGCTGTAGAAATCACTATTTAGAGGTCTAAAGCAATGCAAGAATCTTATAAAGGGATAATACTGCCTTTTCGCCAGAGCCATGCCTTTATTATCGGGATAAATGAGTATCTCCACCTTTCTAATCTCAGGACAGCGGTTAACGATGCGAATAAATTGGCGGAAGTACTGGAAAAGGAGCAAAAATTTAAAATATATCCACCACTATTGAATGCTAAACGATCCGATATTCAACAATTGTTTGAAAAAACCATGCCGGGAGTCGTTGAAAAAGATGACCGCTGCCTGTTGTATTTTGCCGGGCACGGTATTGCAGAAGATAGCGAAGATATACCCGAAGGCTATATCATCCCGGTAGATGCTATTCGTGATAAAGTCGCCAGTTATTATTCCATGAAGGATTTATATGCGGCTATTAAAAACCTTAAGTGTAGGCATTTCTTACTAATTTTAGACTGTTGTTTTTCCGGAGCCATTAAGTGGTCGAGCCGATTTCGACAAATCCGTTCCCTCATGCCCAAACGCATTTTCAAAGAGCGCTATGACCGCTTTGTAAAAGATAAGGCCTGGCAGGTGATCACCTCTACTGCACACGATCAAAAGGCTATCGATATTTTAGAGGAAAGAGCGATAGGTAAACGTGATGACAATGAAATGAATCATTCTCCGTTTGCGGAGGCATTGTTTGAAGGATTGCAGGGCGCAGCGGATGTAATCCCAAAAGGAGAAGGAGATGGCTTGATTACCGCTACCGAATTATATTTATACCTGAGAGACCGGGTGGAACCTCAAACCATTGCCATAAATGAAAATTACAGGCAGACACCGGCGATTTTTCCACTGTTGGAAAAGCATGACAAAGGCGAATATGTTTTTATAAATCCCAGGCATCCCCTTACCCTCGATTCTAACCCTGGGAAAAGCCCTTATAAAGGTTTACAATCCTTTACCGAAACGGACAAAGACTTATTCTATGGCAGGGAAAGGGTAATAAATGATTTAATACAAAAAATAAGTAAAAATAACCTGGTTGTTGTTACCGGTGCTTCGGGTACCGGCAAATCCTCTGTTGTCAAAGCCGGTTTAATACCGGCGCTTCGTCAGTTGGGTTACGATATCCTGCCGGTTATTCAACCGGGAATAACACCCGTTGAATTTTTAAAAAAAGTCCTACGTGAATCGAATTTTTACTATGACGAGCATCCTTTTACCAGGGATAAGTATTCAATTTCAAACCATATCACATTGCATAAGACAGTACTTGTAATCGACCAATTTGAGGAATTGATCACCCAATTTAAAGAAAAAGACCGAAACCGTTTTATTCATATTTTGAAAAAGCACTTTGAGGCCAATCAAGAGAATTTATTAAAGATTATCCTGACGGTCCGAGCTGATTTTGAACCGCAACTTAAAAGTACGGAACTTGAGCCCTATTGGCCAAACGCCAGGTATCCACTACCTCCACTCACAACCGGGGAATTACGGGAAATTATCGTAAAGCCGATAGTGCAAGTAGTAATGGAATTTGAACCGCTGGAACTGGTGGACCGGATAATCGAAGAAGTAATACAGGCTCCCGGGACTTTGCCTTTGCTCTCTTTTACCCTAGATGAATTATTCCAATCCTATATTAGCAGTGGACGCACAGATAGGGCTTTGCATGAAGAGGATTATAAGAAATTAGGAGGTGTCATCGGCGCGTTATATACAACAGCCGAAAATCTTTATAAAGCATTGGACCGATCACGCCAGGAAACCTTGCACAAAATCATGCTGCGTATGGTTTCGATTGAAGGCAGCGAACCTGCCAGGAAAAAGATATTGATGGATGAATTGATATTTTCGAAAGCAGAAGAAAATAAACGTGTGGAAGATATTATCGATAAATTATTGAAAGCCCGCTTGGTTATTAAAGACAATGCCGAAAATAATCAAAATTATGTAGAACCGGTGCATGATGCTCTGATCAATTCCTGGGTCTACCAGAGGGGGTGGCTAAACGATGATGGGAAAGAAATTATTTTATTACAAAATCGCCTGGGGGCAGCGATCAAGGATGATTCCATAGGGAAAGGGAATTTATGGCATAATCACCCCAGGCTAGATCAACTCGAAAAAGAATCAAAATCCCAGGATTCCTGGCTAAATCAAAAGGAAGTAATTTTTGTTAAGGATAGTATAAGATTTAAAAAACGAAAAAAAAATAGGGCTTGGACCATCGCCATAAGTGTCATCGTTATTCTATTCGCGTTGTCGATTTTTGCATTTTTTAAAGCAAAGGAAGCCAGGAAAGAGGCAAGAATCGCCCAGGCCAATTCTTATATTACGCAAGCTCAGGCAAAATTAAATCAACACCCATCGATCCCGCTGCGCCTTGCAGAAAGAGCTTATTACCTTGATAATAACCCCACAGTTCAACGTGTATTAAGCACCGCCGCCGCTTACACCCTCGAACACCCCTTATACAACCTAAATTTACAACACCCTCACCATGTGAATGATGCAACCTTTTCACCCTCCGGGGACCGGATTTTAACCGCTTCCTCGGATAAAACCGCCAGGTTGTGGGACTTAAACGGCCATACCCTGGTTACATTTAAACATGAAAAGGAAGTCGGCTCCTGCGAATTTTCCCCCTCAGGTGATAAGATATTAACGGTCTCAAGAGATAATTCCGCACACCTCTGGGATTTACACGGACGCCTTTTAAAAAAATTACCCCACCCATGGATTGTTACAAGTGGGCAATTTTCACCCGATGGCCGGCTGATCCTTACGACATGCGAAGAAAACCCAGCCGCTTTGTGGAATTGGGAAGGCCACTTGCTGGGCAATTTCGATCCCCAAGAGGTTGTAACCTATGCGGCATTTTCTCCTGACAGCCTTATGGTATTAACCGTTTCCGACGATAATCGCGCCAAATTGTGGAACACTAAAGGGGACGTATTGGCGCAATTCGATAAACATAGAGACTTATTCACCTCTGCCCAGTTTTCCCCCGACGGCACCAAAATCCTCACTACCTCACGGTATACTCCCGCCAAATTGTGGGACCTGGCCGGTAATATCTGCACTGAATTCACTGCTTATAGAGATTATGTCTCCTTCGCCCGCTTTTCCCCCGACGGAACCGCCATTTTGATGGCTTACACCGACGGAACCGCCAAAATATGGGATTTTCAAGGAAACCTATTGGGCTCTTTGAAACATAACGATAAGATTACATCTGTGTCCTTCTCCCCCAACGGGGATTTTATCCTGACAGCCTCCCTAGATAAAACAGCCAAAATGTGGAATTTATCCGGGAACCTGGTTTATACCTTTGATATGCATACCGAGACGGTAAATTCTGCTGTATTTTCTCCCGACGGCAATAAAATTCTTACCGCTTCAAAAGATTTTTCCGCCAAACTCTGGGATCTACGCGACCAACTCATCGATGAATTCACCTGTTTTACGAATGAAGTGACTTTCGCCGATTTTTCCCCCGACGGTAAAACCATCCTCGCCGTTTCCCGCGATAATATCGTGAGAGTCCTGGACCTCCATCATAAACACGAAGTCGTTATGAATAAACATACCTGGGGCATAAACACGGCATCCTTTTCTCCCAACGGGAATTTAATCCTCACGTCTTCTATCGACAATACTGCCAAATTGTGGAATAAACGAGGCGAGCTTCTACACGATTTAAACCTACACACCGACAATGTCAATTCCGCCGCCTTTTCCCCGGATGGGAAAAAAATACTCACCGCTTCCTTTGATGGAACCGCTAAAATATGGGACCTGGACGGCCACCTTTTAATCAACCTGGCCGGCCATCAAAAAGCCCTCACCTCTGCCGAATTCTCCCCGGATGGACAAAAAATAATCACCGCATCCTATGACAAAACGGCGCGGCTCTGGGACTTGAAAGGAAATTGCTTAAATGTATTTAAATATCACAGCTTCACGGTGGAATCTGCCCATTTTTCCCCCGACAACACCATGATCCTCACCGTTTCGGTGACGGCCCTGCTGTGGAATTTAAAAGGGCGGCCTTTAGCCGAATTTGATTCCAAAATTGATCCCAATAACCGCAAAGACATTCAAATCGACTTTGGAGTGGGTGCCGCTTTTTTTTCTCCAGACAGCTCCCGGATTCTTACCGTCACGAAAGACCACACCACCAAACTGTGGAATGTAAAAGGTCGCCTGAAATCCCGGTTCAACGCCCATACCGATAATATCAATTACGCCGAGTTCTCCCCGGACGGCACCCTCATCATCACTGCATCAAAAGATAAAACCGCTAAACTCTGGGACCTCGATGGGAACATGCTGGCCAATTTCGTGAAACATAAAGATGAAGTCAACTCCGCTGTTTTTTCCCCCGATGGCTCCCGGATTCTGACCGCTTCCGCCGATAAAACCGTTAAAATTAGGTATTGCCCCCAGGCGATTATTCGATGGCTGAAAAAATCGAAAATTCCCAATTTAGAGTCTTTGGAAAAGAATCTTAAATAAAAAATAGGAATAGAAATACCATGGAGAAAACCAACATGAACGAAAATATGAACAGGACGAAATCTTTAAAAAAAATCATTATTTATCTTGTCGGAGCCGCAGGATTGGCCCTTGTCGTTTTCCTGGCGGTCCATTTTTTCAAACCCCACCAATTGTCCGGCCCCGAATGGCCCGGGTACTTAATCGACACATTTAACCGCCAATTACCCGGCACGGAGTTTAAAACAGACTTAAAAACCGCTGTTGTCAAACCCGCTGGGAAAGGCCGGTATTGGGTCACTTTTAAAAACGTTACCTTTTCCACCGACCTGACTCGAATCGTCGATGTACTTGCAAAATCTGCTTCAAAAGTACCGTTTAAAGACCCCAATCCCAAGGACCGCCCAATATTAAAAAACGACCACGCTGTATTGGAAGAATCTGTTTTACTCTGCGGCCCCGAAAAAGATGATATTAACCTGGGTTCCATAAAAGGAATGAAAGTCGAATTCGATTCCACAAAATCCTTGAAGGAGAAATTACACGATAGACAATTTAAAGTTGAAAAAGGGCGGATCACCATTGAAAAAATCACTTTCTCCGATTTCAATATCAATGATCTCATTCAAGCCGGTAAAGAAAACCCGGAAAAAGAACCCTTCGACCCCAATACCGCTGAAAGCCCCCGTTTCGATACCCGTGTGGAACATGTAAAAATCGAAAGCACCTGTATCACGGAAACAGGAGAGAGCCTGGATATTCTAATGGATATGGAAAGCCTTAAGAGTGTCAAAGAAGGAATCGAGTCATCCGATGCGTCGTCATTTATGTTCAGCAATAATGTACAACCAAAAGATATTGAAAAACTCTTGGAAAAAGGAATTGCTTTGACCGATGTATCCGTGGAAACAGGGAAAATAAATGTGGCCATTAAAAAGAATGGTCTTCCTTATGCTTACGGAAACATCGATAGTGTCTCTTATTCACAGTTCATCAAACCGGATAAAAAGAACGAATTTTTCAAGATGGGATTTATTTTTGGTTTAAAGAAACTGGATTTATCCATCCCGTTTAACCCGGGAATAGAATTGCTCAGCAAAATAAATCAAATTCGATTTGGTTTTGACATTGAGCATGCTGATAATGACGCAGTAATGGCGTTTATTCGAATATTATATAATAGTTTTATACAGCGAAAAATACCCGATGATGTTGCTTTGAATAACCTTCAGAGGCAAATAATGCAGTGGTTATTTGCGCTTAATAAATCAAAAGCCGTTATCACATATTCATTATCACTCTTTCATCATTATTTTGGGGATTTTTTGTCAAATTTAAAGATATGGTCGCTTATACCTCCCGGCGTAGATGTGGAAATGAAAATATCGCAGATAGATACCGTGACATCGAAATTGAAAGCGGCAAACCTCTTCTCCCCGGAGGCAATAAAACAATGGTCCGATTTCATGGATCGGTATACCATAAAACAAAAAAACGGCGACGCATCGATGATTATCCAATTGAAACCCGAATACCCAATGAAATATTTTGTAAACGACAAAATGTTTGATATTAAGCCTTTGAATATGCCGCGATGAAGAAAAAAACGGCCCCTTGGAAAATGATTAAAAAAAATATATTATAATTATATATGCTTAATCGGAGGTGAAAAATGAAATCCATCATACTCAAATTGGCTGTAGTGCTCTTAATATTAATTATCGCTTTGGCAGCCCTTTTCATTGTATGGAAGAGCAATACTATAGATATCGGTGAAATCAGGGCAGATCCCGGGAAATATCTCGGAAAAGAATGCAAGGTAAAGGGATATGTGACGAGAGTGTTGGATATTCCCTTTACTTCGGATGATTATTTTAAAATCAACGACGAAACCGGTGAAATCTGGATTTTTACCCACAGGGGAGTCCCGCCTGAAAATAAAGAAGTGAAAGTGACCGGTGTTCTTGAACGGGCAATAACCATCATGGGTATTGAAATCGGTTACCGCATCCGGCTGCGGGAAATAGAATTCCTGGACTAGCATATCCCGGCTATCAAACCAAAAAAAAACTAATCAAACGTTTTTGGTCCTACCTGGTGAAGTAAAAGAATCCCTTCACAGGTATTAAAACAAGAACCGTTTACCCTGGAATCCGAAATTTGCCGGGTAAGGTCGACTAAGAATTCAATAGAAGCGATATAATCCCCTGGGAGCTCCGAAATAGCATAAGATCGCGTATTTAAAGTAAAAAATAAGGTGTTATCTTTGACCCAATGGGAAAATCGAAGACCTGGAAAAAAACCTGTAATCAATGATAACGAAGTATTATACAGGTCTTTTGCCCTTATACTGTTATACCGGTCGGCATTTCGATACTGCAAATAAATCCAATCATTTAAGGGAATCAAGGGGAAATCGCCCCCCAAAAATGAGGTTAATCGCCTTTGAGCTGTTCAAACCAGGGATCGACTCCCGGCCCCATCATTGGGATTCAGAAAAGATAGCGATGAGTGATGAAAAAGGAGGGGGAAAAGGAAGGGTGAAGTTAGAAGAGAGAAAGAAGATTTTCTTATTCCTTCGTCCACAATTAACAATCGGTTATCATTGCTTTTTTTTTGAGTATATGGTACGATACACCAATAAGACATAATAGGAAATGTATCGCATATGAATTATCAAAATTTGGTTGACGAGTTGAGCCAAACAAATGGTTCGATCATGGAAAAAACCACGTTTGAAGCCTTTCAAACAATACACCGGATTCCCTGTTCTTATATCGAGTTTTTTAAAAAATTTCGCATGCCGGGAATCGATAGCACTATTCAAACCAGTTACTACAAATATGTCTATACTTCGAGAGTTTCCGACTTGAGCGTGCAGCTTCCCCAAATTGCTCCTATTTTAAGTGAAGACGGCTATTTTACAGTGAATTCATTTGAAAAACCGATTGTCAAGGATTTAGGAAAGGATTTATTTACCATCAGTGAATGGCATCAGGTCAAACAGGCTTCTTTTCTTAATTCCTGTGTTGCGGATCTCGATGTCGGTAGACCCCGCGACCGAAATTTTTCCAGGAGGCAGAGTTGGGAAGAGGCGCTCCTGAAAATTATTGCGATGACTGAGGAGAATCGATTACCCAAAGCCTCAATCATTGTGAAAACCGGTCGAGGGCTGAATATTTTGTGGTTACTTCGCGATGAGAAAATCGAAAATTCCCCTCCCATGGTTTCACCTGAGAAATTGAAGCTTTACCGTGAAGTTAACGTGGCGATTATAAATCGGCTGAGCGATATGGGGGCGGATAAATTAGCGAATACCGAATCGAAGCTCCTCCGAATCCCCAATACTATCCATACATTGGCGGATAAAAAAGTCAAGTATGTGATTTTAAAAGGGATAGATGGTAACTGCCCATACTACACCTTAGATGAATTGGCTGTTTTTTTTAATACCTGAAAAGAGATGATGGGTAGGTTAATTCGGCATTGAACGTTGAAGAATGTCACCGGGTTAGGTTTTTTTTGAGTGAGGTAGATGTGAATGATAGCCCCTACTCAAAAATTTTTTTCAGAATCGAT
>Ga0105104_10000156_pt1 | contig 49143 bp, 60 predicted proteins | sample PPLLaktember2015_3_FD_87034 | JGI IMG/M metagenome (GOLD analysis project Ga0105104, IMG submission 87034) | Freshwater sediment microbial communities from Prairie Pothole Lake near Jamestown, North Dakota, USA - PPLs Lake P7 Core (6) Depth... | ecosystem: Environmental > Aquatic > Freshwater >... | reverse complement strand
TTGAACGGGATTACTTGGCAAGCTGGCAAGGCATATCCCACGGTGATGTAGCTCATGGTGACGTAGCTCATGGGGATGTTCCTCATGGCGATGCGCATGGAGACCACACGGATTATGCGATGAATAGGCAAGGTATCCCAGCAACCTTTTTAACTGAGAAGCCGTCATGGATCGCCTAGACTTCGTCCTCCCAGAATTCACACGCATCATTTGGGTGTCGGAACAAGCGCGTAATATCTGGCAACCGAAGATAGCAAACATCAACTCAGCCTGGCCCAAGATCGAGCTTGGAACTGTAACCTCAGGGCTAAGGAGAGGCGCTTTACAGACAGTAGCTCCTGAGCGTCTGATGGAGCTTCAAGCATTTTGCTATGATAACGAACTAGACTTTGTCATCCTTGGCCAAGAGGGTGCAGCCAAAGTATATGGGAATGCGAGTATCCCACTAGAGCAAGGTAAGCCCTGGAATTATCGAGTCTATATTGGGGATAACCCCAAAGCTTTCATGAGAGCTTGGCTAGAGTCGGATAATCTGACGATCGGAACTTATCTCGGTTATCCCTCTTGCTGCACTGAGTTCTTTCAAGACAATTGGGTAGATCGTGGTTGGAGAGATCTGACCTACCCGATGACTCGGAACACAAAGAATGTCGGAACTTTTCATTGTAACATTTTATTGCGGCATCTCGGCATTCGTTCTGTGTTCCACCTTCCCTGCTCCCTGGGTTGCGAGATTACCTCCATTGTTGGTGATAAAATTCTGACCCATGCTACACAAGCAGGATTTGACCTTGAGGTAGATTGGATTAGGGACATGCTCAACTGGCCTGTCCGATGGTCCTCCCTCCACGGTGTAGCGATGATCACGACTCCAGTTCTAAAGGTAATTACCTCCAGCGATGCGTTACCCGAGGAGATCCGATACGATCTCCCAGGATCTAGCTACCCGGAAGGTGGTGCGACGGGAACTGAATTCCCTTTTCAATCTTCTCGTCCCAGCTCCATGATTCAAGGGATAAAGGATACATGGTCGGACAACGGGTTCTCAAATTTCAGCGCAATGCGAAAGGCACATGATCTCGTTATTAGGTCAGTCAGCAAGATTCTATTGGATAGCGGTCGTGTCCTTGACCTCGGATGTGGTAACGGGGTATTGTTAGAACGCATAGTTGACCAGTATCGCTACCTAGTTCCATATGGTGTTGAGAGTTGGGACGAGCGTTATCATAAAGCTGTAGACCGTATTGGAGATAACATTAAATTTGGTAATATCTTTAATACTAGCTTGTATTTGAGGGATGATTTCCAGCTTGTCATAATCTCCCTCAATCGTTTCAATGAGGTAGAGGGGGAAGATGCTGAACTGCTCCTCAGACATCTCCGGGCACATACGCGATACCTAATTGTCACCACTTACTATGAACCTTGGATACCAGAGATAGATACTCTACTTTCGCGCCATTTTACTCTTGTGGATTCAGAACAAATCGAATCCTGTGAATCTCGTATTCTGAAACCGAAATGAAGATTAGACGCTTTCGACGGGATGATGTGGAGGTCATCGACGAGATTTGGAGAAAGCACCATGCTAACGACTTCTCCGTTCCTAATCGGAATAACCTGGTTATCGATGCTGTCGTTGAGGACTCATCAGGAACAGTCGTCGCCTACGGACAAGTCAGACTTTTTGCCGAGGCTATGTTCTTCCTGGACAAAGACGCCAGCCAACGAAACAAGGTTGAAGCTCTTAAGTTACTTATACTTGAAGCGATACGTGGGACGGACCTAGCTGGTCTAGAAGATTTGTATTGTTTCATCAAAGATCCTCAGTTTGCAACCTTAATCAGTAAACATTTCTCCTTTGAGATCGTAGATGAACCCGGCGAACTTTTACTGAGGAAGGTGTAATATGGGTGGAGGTAAGGAAAAGAAGAAGACCAACGCGATGATCGACACGGATCGTGCTGGTGCGGCAGCCGATAATACCAACTACATGAACACCGTGAACACCGGTCTGGCAGGTGCAACCGGTCGCGCGGGTGATATGTATGGAGTCCAATACGAGGGCTTCAAGGACTTTGCTAACGGGAAATACGACTACGACCCTGCGAAGTATGGCGGCGGTTCGGGAGGAGGCGGTGGCGGAGGAGATGGTGGTGCGGGAGGAGACGGCCGATTCGGTGAGGTTGAAGGGTCCTATCGGAACTTCATGCAAGGTGGTGGTGTCGATACCGGCATGTTCAATAAGTTCCAAGGGAACCTCATGGACATTGCTGGAAACGGTGGTTGGGATCCAGCGCGTATTGCCTCAATGGATGAGAACATCCGAGGCTACAAGGATATTGCCAGAACCGGAGGCGTAGACGCCGAAGGTATGGCAAGGATGAGAGGTAACGGTGTCTTCGACGAGTTTGCGAAAACAGGTGGTCTCTCCGATGCAGACCGAGGTAACATCCGCTCTAGAGCCACATCTACAATACCTGCGTTCTATCGTCAGATGCAAGAAGAAGCTAACCGAGGAGCAGCGGTTCAAGGCGGATACGGCCCTGGCAGAAGTGCTCTGGCTGGTCGTTCTGCTAGAGAGCAAGCTGCAGCGGGTGCAGACGCGGCTCGCGATGCGGAACTTGGCATCATGTCGCAAGTTAACGAGGGCCGTCAGTGGGGATCGTCAAACCTCGCGGACTCGGAAGCGGGCCTCCAAACACTGATGAGCTCGAATCGACTCGCTGGTCTAGGCGGGGCTGCATCTGCCGAATCGAATATGTTGAACTCCATCGCGGGGAACAGGACCGCAGCGGCCTCCGCAGGTGGGAACAACGAGATCGGGATGCAGGGCACGATCCAGAAGGGTAAGATGTTCGGCACCCAGGGTCTGGAAGGTATGGCAGAATCAGCAGCTGCTAGAGGTGCTGCTTCTTCTGCGGCCTCTGCTGCCGACGCCAGATGGAGAGCCGACTTCGACCGAGATTCTCGCATGATGGGTCTCGAAGGGATGCAATCTCTCTACGGTATGAGACCCGGTGAAGTCGATATGTATCTCGATGCTAATCTTGCAGGCCGTCAGACTAACTACGGTCAGCAGGCAAATACCTACGACGCTCGAATGGCGAATAACCCCAAGACAGACTGGATGGGCATGGTCGGTGGCCTCGCGGGTGCTGCTGGTGGCATGATGACCGGCATGGGTGCGATGGGTTTTGGCGCGCCACGTAATACCGGGATCAACGTTGGAACGCAATATCCCAAGCCGACGTGGAGATAACCCATGATAAGCCCAATCCAGCGAATCCGGTTGCAGAGCATCATGGGTCGTGGCGCTCCTCAGATGGGGATGCAGAAACGAGCCTTCTCCACTCCTGAGCCTATCGCTCCTGAACCCATCACACCTGACAGCCCCATCGGACCAGGGACAGGTGGGTTCCGCGGGCGAATCAACTTTGGTGGTCAGGATACTGTAGAGGCTCCTTCTGCTGCTCAGCAGGGACCTAACGATCGCGCCTCCCATTTCTATGAGATGATGGAGAACGCGAGGAATCAGCCCTCTCCGGGTCTCTCAGCTTATAAAGAGGCATTGCAAAATATGCCTACTCCGGATCAATACAAGCCGAATTGGCTCACCAGAATCGCCTCTGGACTCTCAGGGTTCTCTGCTGGTATGCGAGATCCTGGTAGGGGTGCCGAGGTAGCTATGGGGATCAACCGTAGCAACTACGACAACGCTATTGCTGAATACTCCAATCGTCTCGGGTCTCTTAAGGAACAGGCGACTATGGAGGAGGCAAGCAAGAGGTCCGAACTCGACGCCATGCACAAGGCTTACCAGATGGGCCTTGACTACGATAAATTCGAGCAAACAAAAATCAAGGATAAAGCAACCATTGAGCAGGGAGCGACGACTGCCAATGCTCGTGCTACTTCCGCTCAAGCCGCGCTCAGGAATGCCTCCAAACAGGATTATGTCTACACTCCTGTCCAGGGTGGCTTCATCGTCCAGAACAGGAATAACCCGGACGATCCTATCACTGGTAGGATCATTCCTGCTAAGACGGTCCAGGATGCTCAGAATGAGGTTGCTCGATTCTCTGCTCAAACCTCTCGTGGCCAGCTTGGAGTAGCTCAAGGTCAGCTCGCCCTCGACCAGCAACTCAGGCCCAGGAGCGTAGCGGCTCAGGAGGCAACTGCTGGAGCGTCTGTGTATAGGGCTCTTAACCCACAAGACTCCTCAGCTGACTCATTTATCCCTGCTGGTAGCACAACGGCTGCGAGGAAAGAAGCTGAGACACAACTCCTTGCAGATCCCACCTATGGTCCAATGCTAGGGCGCCGAGGGAATGGTTACTTCAATACCCTCTCCGCAGAAGAACAGGCGGACCTAGAGGCAGAGATCCAGGATGTTATGAATGAAATCCTCAATAGACGAAGGGGAGGTGAGTAATGCCTGGACCTACTTCTAGGGCAGAAGCTCGTCGGGCTAGGATGGCGGCTAGGAATGCTCCCCCTTCTCCTGCCTCTGCTGGGGGTTGGGGTCCCTCCATTAGCGAATTTGCCAGTGGGTATGGCGAACGAGCTCAGGAGGTTGGGGGAGCACTAAAAAGCCTCATTCGATCTCCCTACGACATCTATCGAAACATGCAGACCCCGGAGGGGTTCAAAGCCTCCGTTGAGGGATTCAAGGAGGGCGCGGGTTCTGCATTCGGTGGATTCTTCAGTGACCCTCTCCAGGCGGCTGGTAACGTATTCGATCCTGGAGTCCAGTCGGTTGTGGAGCAGGCTATTGATCCATCTAAGGCTAGGTCTGGAGCTACCAAAGCGGGGCGCGCTGGATTCGACTTGACTTTAGCGGCCCTCCCGATTGTTGGAAAATACGCCAAGCCTGCCGTCAAGGGTGCTGCAAATGCGGTGCGCGAAGCGGAGATGTTTGCTCCCAGGGTCAAGCCGAAGATCACAGATTTTCAGCAGACGACTGCGATGAACATCCCCCGTGCATCGGAGGCACCCACTAGTTTACGTGGGTTCTCAAATCCTCCTGGGATACCTGGAGATACCTCTGTTGCATCTCCATACAGGAATCCTGGTCGACGACCTGTTGGAATTCCTGAGCAGACTGGACCTGGGACGCCAGCATGGTCGATGGGACCGAGTGCTTCTTCTGGTGTTCCTGTGCCTCCCCCTCCCAACTTCTATGGAGGAGTTCCTGGAATTCCATCTGAGAGGTTTGGTGGGGTTCGTCTAGGGACCGTGGAAGCTGGGAGACCTGTTCCAGTATCAGCAGGTATGGGTCGGACCTCAGATGCTCAGGCTGCATTCGAGGCTATGGTCCCAGAGCGCTACAAAGGTGGAGTAGCCTACGAGCCGGACCTTCAGAATATGGAGGGTGCTATTGGACCAGTTGCGCCTCGGAATCCTCGCCTTGGGACAGTAACGGAGCGTGGGATTCGTCCTGCTCCAGCTCCTCCCGGGACCAAGAGCGTTGCCCAGATGGTTCAGGAATACGGGGTCGAGGAAACTGCTCGTAGGACCGGCATGTCCGTCAAGGAAGTGAAGGCTGGTCGTATCCTCGATAAAGAACCAAAGGTCACGGTCAAGGTCGCGCCACGAAACCCTCCTCCGGCTCCTCAACCAAAACCAAAACCAAGTCCCGTCGTTAAAGCTCCTACGATGGAGGAAAAACTTCGAGCTACCCTAGAGGAAGTTCAGAGGAATCCTCCTCCCCCAGTTGAAACTGCTCCTTCTACAAGAGTAGCTTCTGGTGCGCGGCCCCTCGCTCAGGCTTCGGATGAGGCAGTAGGGGCACAGGCTTCTCGGGGAAATAAATCTGCTCAAAGAGAATTAGCTTTGAGGGAACAGGAAGCTGCTGGGACCATCGAGCAACCCAAACCCCAGGGTCCGAATGTCACCAAGCAGAATGCTACTCGTGACTACCTCCAGGGGATGGTAGATCGTGGCGAGGCGATGGATCTCTCGGATGCTAGGACGATCCTCCAGCGTAAAAAGGAACAGCCTAGGACCCGTAATGTGGGAACTGGGCCTCTCGCTCGTTTGCGGTCGGAGTCAGGAGCGGTTGGTCGGAATATCGAGCAGAAGGTGATTGACCCAGGTGATAGCGATTTCGACTTCCTGGACCGTCCTGAATACAATCTTAAGGATAGGCTCCAGCGGCTCCTTGAGAATGAGGAAGGGGCTATCAAGTTCAAGAACGTCAAGGAGGAGGATTTCTACGAGGCATGGAGACGGCTTCAGGAGGCACAACCCGGTGAGGTCCACAGTGGGTTTGCTGAGAACCTCCTGACAGAGCATGATGTAGATCCCACTCGTCCTGGACTCCAAGTGGCTAACCCGGACGACCCTTATTACAAGCACGTAGTTTATCGTGACCCCAAGGGAAAACCCATAATCGTAGCTGAACTCACCAAGACGCGACATGGTGATTGGGGTATCTCCAGCTTTGGTCGTGACCCAAACCTTAAGGGATCTCCTCTTATGGGAAAGGCGATGCACAAGACCACGTTGCATCTGATGGACGATCTAGGAGTGAGGGGACCATCGACTTCGATATCGGGTGATACCAGAAACTACATCACTAAACTCGTAACTCGTGGAACTGGCAAGACGGTGGAGGAGCTTGATGCCATGTTCCCGCCTCCTCCTCGTCCTCAACGTGGCCAACGCTATTCTACACCGAGATCAGGTGCAATGCATCCTGGTGTCTCTCCTGAGATGGCTGCTAGTTTTCAGGAGTCCATCGACAGGCAAACTGGTCGGCCTCCAATAGAGGATACTATCGCGCGGCTTCGTCGGCAACTGGATGCAGCAGGGCTCCAGGATATAACCGATGATCAACTTCGGCAAACCATAGCTCAGTCTAGGGGAGAGGGCAATCCCATAGATTATGACCTGACTCCACAACCAAGTCGTGGTCGAGGGAATCTGACACCAGAAGAACATGAGCGTCATGCTAGGGTGACCAGGCTAGAGGGTGAACTTAGTAATGCGGAGCAGAACGAGACCCGTCGGATGGAGTCAAGAGAACGTGCCATAGCAGAGGGTCGAGATCCTAGCATCTATGGCCCACCTGAGAGGAGAGAGCGAGCATTACAGCGCCTCCGAGCAGAACTAGATGAGGCTCGAAATCCCAATCGGTTTGACGAGCCTGCTACCGATCGTTGGGATGTGGACAACCCGGATGCTCCCGAGCAGAATCTTCCCAACGGTGAGCAGAGCTACGATTACGAGCGATGGCTCGATGATCAGGCGAGGGCTTCAAGAGGTGAACCACGCAAGCTGCCCGATAGACCAATAGATCAGGTCGAGGGTGCTGCAGAAGGTGGGGGTCCTGAAGTTGGTGATAGGCTCAGGAGGTTAGCGGAGGACGAGACCGGAGCTATAAACTTCAATCCGCAAGTCATCAAGAAGGCCATAGGAGATGTCGGGAACCTAGCAGATCAGGCCCGCATGACCTCCATGCTCTCTGGCCTTGCGCTCCCTAAATCGCTCCTCGGTAACGTCGGTGCTCACATTGCAGCATCGGCGGAGGGACGCACTTTACGACCTCTCAAGGCTCTTACGGACTTCAGGTCCATTGGGAGGGATCTCAAGACAGGATGGCAGCAGGGACACAATCCCACATTGCAGGCTGGATTTGGAAGATTCAATATTCCTGGCAGGGCGATGGGCGCGGCGGATTATGCAGCTACCAACTCCCTAATGCGTTCTGGTCTTTCGGAGGCAGCAGCTAAGGAACTCCTCCTCACTGAGTCCAATCCGGTTGCTAAGTGGAAACCACTGAACACTCCACTTGGTAAGCTGCTGGTCCCATTCAAGACGACCCCCTTCAACCAACTTGGTCAGGGTCTAACTCGCGGGAAGAAGCATAAGTTGGTGTATGGAGGATCTATAGCTGCTGGAGCTGGAGCGGGTGCATTAACGGATGATCCGGAGACTCTAGCTTTGGCATCTGCCCTCGCTGGACCCTATGCGCTTCCTATGCTTATGGGCGCTTCTCTAACGGCAGGACCGAGAGCGCTACAGGGAGTCTCTCCTATTCCGGAGTGGTCCATTACCAAGACGTTGACAGAACCGTGGGCACCATTTACCGAGTCTCCTGGTGCGCGCTGGTTTGAGAACAATCTCGGGTTTGGGAAGCCTGCGAGTGAGACCTCCCAAACCAAGAGAACCTCTGTCAGGCGTTCGAACGTGACTCGCTAGAGAGCGCGTAAGGTTCTGCCTCCTGATAAATGTGAGTTGGTTGTCCATCTACTCGGGGATACGCATCAGCGGTTGCAGTATAGCCAAAGATGCGTGTCCCCCACAATACCACACCTGGAGCCTCCGGGAAGTCCGGTATATCTGTGGTGTGGAGTGTCTGGTAGTCCCTTCCTTTTAGTTCTATTCGCATTTCATTCCTTCTTCATTTTGGTGTAGTTCTCAATAACCTCGGGGCATAGAGCGTAGTAGAGTTCCCTCTGTCCGCTCCCATTAGTTACCAACTTTTGAGTAATAGCCTTTTGCGCCTCTAAGCTCTCCGCGATGCGGTCCAGCTCAAAAGCGTCAAAATAACTCCAGTGTTTCTGGAGTAGCTTTACTCTGCTTATCGAATAGTTATGCTCCTTTCTTGCCAAAAGCTCCTTCAAGAGGATGGCAGTCCCCGGAGCTGATACCGATTTCCCTCCACCCATTGCCACACGTCGCGCTCCCGGCACGAAATCTTGGCAAGCGGAGATAGCTTCCTGAATGTCATCCAGCTCCATCACCAGATTCGTCTTTCTGGAGAGGGAGATAAGCATTCCTGCTTTTAGGATGTGGTCATGGAGTCTGTCGATTGTGCCTGTTGTATCGACATATTCGTTCCCCGAGAAATCAGTATACCAGTCGTCATAGAACGCTTTGGCTTGGTCGGAGAATGAGAACGGTCCTCTCAACTTCCCCAAGATCCTCAGGTATTCTGCCATCTTTGGAACTGATATGGTCTCCTTTGGTGCTGTGGTTAACGAGTTGATTGTGGACTTCTTATCCGCGTGAATAATGAAGGTGCGCGCAACGAAACCACCACCGAGAGCATTGTCTGGGACAGCCTCTCGGAAATGAACTTCATTACTCGCTCCTATCATTGTTAAGCAGGGATTCTTGAGCTTCTCGGCTCCTGATCCCTTGGTTAAGTTCACCCATTCAGGATTGTAATCACCATCGTATAGGTCCGTGAGGATCGTCAGTGCTTGTTGGTCCTGGATGATAAAGCTGGCAAACTCGGAGCTTGTCAGGAATCCCGCAGCATCTGTCACCGGAGGGCCGCCATTATCTGTGGTGTGCGTATTTCGCAACGCCGAGATGATAGCTTGAATCGAGGCTCTCCCAGAGATCACGCGGGTATTCCCGACCTCACTCACCAACCTTTTTGCCAGGGCCACTGGTGGTCCCTTACGGATACCTGACTTCCCGATAAGCAGCACGTAGATATTCGGATACAGCTTATAGTAGAATTTGTCTAGGTAGACGTTGTTTTTGACCACCCCTGCGATCGCACTCAGACCTGCCCAATAGTAATACCTCCTGGGAGATTCGCTCTCCTTTGTAGCCTTTAGGAGGTGTTCTATCCAGGTCATGCAGCCCTCAAAATGTAATCGTGCATCCCCTCGCAGCCGGGGCAACCCTTTACTTTACACTCCTTATAATTCCTCCCGACCTTTGCCTCCGCCGGGATGACAAGCGGCCCTCGTGAAAGGGTGCAGTTGGTGAAGTCTATCGGTCTCTCTAACTCCTCGTTCAGGATTTCGATGTATCGTCCGACGTATTCGTGTGGCACAAGCGCAAGGAAGGCGTCGTGGGCCTCAATAACGAAAGGAGTTTTGCCTCCGATGAAATAAGGCGTAATCTTGTCTTCTCGATATCGGTCGAGGGCACGGAGTCCAGCTCGTCGTAGATGATCAGGGACTGTGGCCTGGGGGATGTGAGCATAAGCCTCTCTAAATAGATCTTCTCCCCACCTGTCAAAGAATTTTCGGTATCTCCCGAAAGGAGTGACAAGGACACGGTCGTTTTGGTCAAGCGCCTCTCTGATCTCAGTGTGGAACACCTTACGGATGCTAGGACAGAAGCTATGGAATTTGTCCAGGATTTGACCACCACGCCACTCGCTAATGCTGATGCCAATCTTGAACTTTTTGGCGTCAGTATTAACAATCTGCATGAGCCTCCTTTTGCCCATGTCGTAATTTCCAGCGTGCCGAGTAGTCTTTCCGATAAACCTAAGCTCTGTAGTGACTTTCTCAGGGGGTGTCCCAAATATCCAAGAGGCTGTGAGCTTATGGATGTCAACCTTATCTGCGAATAGTTTAAGGGTCTTTTCATCACGTCCCAAGTGAGCTACGATCCTGGCCTCTGCTTGTGAAAGATCTACTTCGACGAAGTCATAACCGGGATCGGCGGTGAAATAGGAGCGCAGCTCGGCTCCGATCTCACCATGTTTCGTCATGGTCTGGAAGGCCAACCCTACTTTTGTGGGTCGAAGTGGAGGTTTAAGGATACTGTTACTTGTTCTCCCGGTTTCAGTCCCACAAATTCGGACAGAAGTTCGCATTCTGCCATCGTAGTCAGGTTTAGCTTCAAAGTATGTCCCTTTTGCTTTTCGTAAACCTCGAATGATCCCGATGAGGTTGATTGCTCGTTTGTGCTCTGGGAGCTTGGCGATGTTTGCTTCGAGAGCGACCAGTGTATCTTCATCGACGCCCTTCCTTAATGGCAGTTTGAACTGTCTATAGAGTAGAAGTTGAACCTGCTTCGGAGAGCTTACATTGACTTCCCAGCCTGCTATCGTATTCAGTTCGTGTTGCGCGAATTTGATCTTGTCGTCGTATTCGTTTACGAGCTCCTTCCTCCTCGTATTGTCCACCGCAAGGCCCACTTCCTCCATATCCTTATAGAAGTTATGCAACTTCATCACATAACCGAAGAAGAAGTCGTCGAGCCAGTTTGGGAACCCAGGAACTACCAGCTCCTTACACGCCTCCATTAACCGAAGGTAGATCTCGAAGGCGATTACGGCATCCTTAGCGTTGTAAAGGAGGAGCCTGTCTACATTGTCCTTCTTCCAATCGAACTCTCTCCCCTCGTCCTTGTAGTAGGGTTCTTCGGTATACAGGGATGCAAGGAATGCCTGGGACTTCTCGAACTCACAATGGAGGGTGTGAGCCAGGAACATGATGTCGCAATGGACGTTGGCGATCTTGATCCCTGAGATGTCCTCCAGCTTGGAATGATCGAACTTGAAATTCTGCCCAATGACCTTGATGTCTTTTCTAGCGAAGAACGTGGCTAGGATCTTGATCATTACGGAGAGTTCAGTTCGGGAGATCCCCTCCAGATTTTGCCATGACATAAGGTCAAAGAATGGTAGGGAGATTCCGTGCCATTCGTTGAAGGCCAGAGCGATACAGATGGGTATCCCATAGAGCGTCTCGATGTCAACTGAGACGATCTTCTTATCCGCGTAGAGATCTAGGAATCGTTGGAGCTGGATGGGGCTCCTCACGATTTCTAGATTCCGACTAGGTGGGGAATACCGTCTGAACAGGCTCTGTTCTTTCAGCCTGAGGAGGTCGTAGTTGACTACATACCTCATCTGGTATTTCATCGCACCCTTAGCTCCCTCACCCTCGGAGTGGAGGAAGGCAGCCGGGTGGATCGTGGGCACGACTTTGCAATCGAGGTGGGAGGAAGGGAGTATGGAACCCCGGTATTTCAGAATCCCAGAGAAGCCAGAACCCTTACCTGTTAGCACCTTGAGAGAGAGGTTTCCTAGGGCCAGGATCACATTAGGATTTATCTGGCCTATCTCCTGCCACAGCTGAGGGATTCCCTCCTCAATCGTATGGCCGATTTCTCCAAGCCGTTTTAGGTTGTTGGAAGGAGGCCGATACTTCACGACGTTAGTGACGTAACAGTCGTGCCGGTTAATCCCAGCCTGCTTCAACCACTCGTTCAGTAGCCTCCCTGAGGGACCGACGAATGGCCTCCCTTCCTCCTCCTCGTCCTTTCCGGGTGCCTCCCCGACGATCACGATCTTGGCATCGGTGGCCCCGTGGCCCTCAACCCTTTGCCCGAGCATCGCTTTCCTCGAGCATTTTCACCAGCTCATCCAGGCTCTCCGCTATAGGAATCCCCTTTGTGATAGCGTAGTCCCTCTCCTCGAGCGCGCCCTTACTGGTTAGCCAGCGAGGGAGAAGGAGCACATGAGTGCATCGGTTGATGATCGCAAAGTCCAGAGCGATCCAATCCTCCCAATCCACCAGCCAGGCAGAAGGGTAGCCACCTACGAGCATTGGGCAGTGGGAGGGGATACCCATTTCGGTGAGCTTGAGGTGCATCTTCAAGCCTTCAATGACGTTCTCCTCCGCCATGAACTCCTCTTTGGGTGTAATTGGCCCGGAGATGTAAACTAAGACTCCAATACGCATTGCTACTCCTTGAAGCCTAGACGCTTGCGGCCAGCATCATAGAACTTCTTATCTCGCTCACAGATTACGTAACGCCTCTTGGATTCCTTGGCTGCGACGGCAGTCACGAAAGACCCACCGAAGGGATCAAGGATGATGTTCCCCTCGTAGGTCAGGTCGTTAATGATGTCCTTCAGAAGCTCCACTGGCTTCTCGTTCGGGTGGATGAGCTTGACCGGCGGCACCACAGGGAACGTCTTGACCGCGCTACTCACCGTCGGAGCTGTCATTGCTGGAGAGCCCTTGGTCGCGATGATCCCTAGCTCGTAGTTCCTGTCGTATTCCCACGACCTCACACCTCGGCGGCTCATGGAGTTGAGCTTGTGCCAGATCATGGGACTTTTGGAGATGTTGAAGCCTAACCTCTCTAGCTCCCCATTTGTGTGAATGAGATCCCCGGTCTTATTGTCTCTGCGGTCAAATCCACAGTAGTAGGAAAGGTCGTCGAAGCCACAGAACATGAACAGGAAACCGTCATGACGAAGCACTCGGTAGACCTGCTCAAGGACAGGGAGGGTCCTCTTGTCTAGCGTGAGTGTTTCGTCGAAGAACTTGATCCACGGCGGGTCGGTGATGCAATGGTCGATGCTCTGGGCGGGGAATTGGGAGAGGATGGAGGCTGAATCTCCGAGATAGGTCTGGTTAACTGCGAAATCTCCTGCTCCTCCTCCCAGTCCTGCTTCTTCCTCAGCCTGGTGTCGCTGCGCAGCAATTCGGACAAGCCGGATAGCTGTCTTTTTATCTCTAATGTTTCGGAGAGAAGGGTCAAGCTGGACCGCCCGAGCGAGCTGGAGATCTTCTGCAATTGGTCCAAGCGATTTTCCAAGTTCGATAGCAGTATCGCGTATGCCCCACCCGGTTTTCTTCGGCTCGTCACGTTTGGGCCTTCCACTTTGGCCTTCTCCGTGCTCGGACTGTCGGAAGGCGTGGAGGGCTTGGATGAGGGCGGCTTCCTCCCACCAAGGGAGATTGTGTCGTTTAAGGTTTTCATGAGTTTGGATGATCTTACCCTGGATTTCTGAGACTTCACGGATCTCTGCCTCAATTTCTTTCCATCCTGCGAGTTCTGCTGCCCTCAGACGCTTCTCACCAGAGACAAGCGAGTAGGAACCGTTCGCCGGACGAACAATTATAGGGTGGCTTAACCCGACTTCCTTAAGGGAAGATGAGATATTCTCAAGGTCTGCCTTCAGGTCGTCGGAATCCTCTGTTTTCTCGTAGGAAACTTGCTCGATAGGTATCTTCACATTTACCTCCGAAAAGTAGCCCAGGGCCGTCCAAGTGGCAGAGGATCGAGACCCCGACCCCACCACAGACACGGACTCAGCCCTGGGCCACACCCTAGCTACTGAACGAGATCTTCGTCTTCCTCGTCATCATCGTCGTCGTCATCGTCCTCATCGTCATCTTCCAGACCGAGAGGATCGTCATCGTCATCGTCATCAGCCTCAATGCTATCGTCTTCGATCTCACCCTTCTCGATGGCCTCTTCCTTTTCGAGCTCGGCCTGCTGCTTGTCCTTCTCGGTCATGGTGCGCTTCTCCCAAAAGTTGTTCACGTTAGACTCCTGATCCGGTTGATGAAAATGCCGGGGGATGGGATTTGAACCCACGTTTTCCTAGCCGCGTTCACGATGGCCGCGAATACTAGGCACCATTACATGTCAGCCACTACCCCGGCGAGAACCTAGCTATCGAATCCGGCGACGTTGGGGAGCTGCTCCGAGCTGGTCACAGCCTGGAGAGGAGCCCAGTCGTCGATCTGGTTGCGCGGCTTGTCCGTCCCGCTCTTTCCACGGCTCGTGACGATGTGAGCCATGACCTTCTTCCCGATCTGCGCCTCGAAGTCGTAGTCGGGGTCCACGCCCTCCTCCTCCGAGACACGGCCTCCCGTGGCCTTCACGAAGGGGATGGCTCCCTGAGCGAACTTCTCAGAGAACCACGTGGGGACGGGGACTCCGGCGGCGTCACCCTCCAGACCCTCGATATCCACGCGGGTGTTGTAGGAGGACTTGTCCGAGGCCAACTCCGACTTGACCTCCTTGATCTCGACGGGATACCAACCCGGACGGACCAGCTTCTGAGCCTTCACGTCCGAGGGGGTGATGTTCATGCGAATTGCCATTGTCTACTCTCCTTGTTGTTGGGACTGGTTACTTGATACTGGCTACTGGTTCTACTGACTCCTTGCTCCTTTCTGCCTCCTCCTTTTCATCCAGCTTGAGATTGTGGGCGTTGCAGATCTCCTTTAAGATAGGATACAACGGCTTGCCCGTAATGTCAATACGTGGAGGAAGGGGAAGGGCGGTCTTCGCCATGTCTTTCCCGGTCGGCTGGGTCAGGATGAACCTCTGAGCCGGTTGTCCGGGAGCCGACGGTGGCTCAACTCCGAACTGGTAGATCTCGTTGAAGTAGATAGGGACGAGACTTGGAGTCTTCGTTCCGTATGCTGCAATGCTGCGAGCTTTCTTGAGTGTGCCTCCCCCAGCGTCAATACTCTTGTCAACGGGGTGGGCTGTGAAGATGACATGACAGGGGAGGATCTTTGCCACGTCAAGTATCTGTTGAACGACAGAAGTCTCCCCATTGAATTCATCCCAACTCGGAACCTGGATACCTGAGGAGAGCTTCTTGCCCTTCCCCTCCTTAGCTTTGATGCCGAGCTGGAACCCTACCGACGTAGCTGTCAATGCTGTTATAGAGTCCACAACTACGGTGCCCCACGGACACCTATCTTGGAGACCCTCGAATTCCTCAGCGAACTGCATGAAGGAGATACAACCGGGGAATCCTCCCTGTGGTCTCTGCGCCTCCATACCGACGATGTCATAGGTGATGTCCCTTCTCCGGGGATAGAACAGCTTGACAGGCTGCATCCTCCCGTCGAAATCGAAGAATTTGATTGGGCCTGGGAAACTAGCGGCTGCGACCGTCTTCCCATTCCCATTGTCCGAGATGAACAGGCACATCAACCTGCCTCCTAGGACAATGTCGTATGTATTTGGCATTACTTCTCCTGTGGCTTGATGAGAGAATCCAGATTCGCTAGGATGTCGGTGATGCTTGGACCTTCCTTCCTGTCTTTGTTCCCCTTGAAATTGTCGAAGATGTCCTTGGTGCACTTCAGGCAATGAGGCTTCTTCCTGGCGAGGTGAGCGTGCTTCATTTCGAAGACTTCATCGTTGCACCTGTTGCAGAGGCAGAGCTTTCCCAGAACCATCCGGTCGACGAGGTAGTGCTGGCAGTTCGGGAGTGTGCACCTCCACAGGATTGTCTCCTCTCCACCCTTCTTCTTCGACTTGAAAGAGACCCGCATGTATTTATGAACGTTATGTCCCCATCTCGGTCTCGACATCGTCTGCCTCCTCTCCCTTTTTCTTGTCCCTCGTGTGGGGCGACCACGGATCTCCTTGGAAGTAGAATGATTGGAGTTTGAAATCCCTTACCTGTGGGATAGTCGCGCACACCTGCTGAAAGATACATCCTGAGTATTTGTCACAGGAGGTATAGTTAGGAGGGAAGTAACCGTTGTCCATGTAACCGACGAGGACATGAGCCCAGTAGACAGCCTGCTGGACCCATTCTTTGATAAGCTCCCGTTCGTAGTTGAGGAATATCCTCTGGAATCGCTCCTGCGCGGAGAGGCTCTTTTGGAATCCTACACGATTGATGATCACTTGATTCAGGTTGAGCGCCCATGCGTAACCCATGAACTGGTTCGTCACCTTGTATGGAGTGCTCTTCCTCGATGCCGTCTTGTGGTCCACGATAAATATACCGTGAGGGGAAGGATGCTCCACAACCAAGTCGATGATCCCCTCGTAAAGGACTCGAAAGCCTTCACGCTCTGAGGTATCAGGTCTCTCGAACAAGACCTTGGAGAAGGACTGCTCCACCTCCAAGACCTTCCAGCCATCTCGCTGCCAGTAGAGGATGTTCTCCTTGAACTGCTTAATGTCCTCCTCTACCGTAGCGATGGAGAGGCTCATTGGGAGGGCAGCTTCGCGCGCCTCTGCAATAGCCCTGGCAATTAGGAGGGCATGTGACTGATCCTGCTTGTCGAGGCCCTCCCTCCTGCCTCTGTAATAGGTGGCGAACATCTTGTGGATTAGATCCCCCTTCTCCAGAGCTTCAGCCTTCTCGGTGGGACGCCAGTTGTCGACGAACTCCATCTTCAACTTGCGGCCACAGTTCTGGAGAGTGTTGAGAATCTGCGAGTCGAGGGCGATGGTTCTCATGATTGCTCTATCTTTATCCTGCCGGGGCCAAGGGTCAGCTTCCAGCCGTTGACGATGATGCTTGCTTCATCCTCAGCAGTGGGGACAATCTTCTTGGCCTTCACTTGCTTCTTGACGATGCGCTCAGCCTTGGAGAGCTTGTCTTTCGCTCTCTTGGCTACCGCGGCCTGCTTCAAAACTCTCTTGAGCTTGAGACGATTCTCAGGCTTCTGCGTCCAATGCACCGATGCTCCATTTAACATTTTGACGACTCCTTAGGTTGACGACTACTTGATGCGGCGGAGCTTAGCTTCTCCGTAAAAGGAAGGCTGCTCCTTGATGTTGAATGCGTCTGCGAGGATCGTGGAAACAACCCACGACTTCGTGACTCCGTAGATACGTGACAGCCTGATCAACTCGTTGTCGATCGAGTGGAGCACGCATGGTGAGAGCGGTTGACGACCGCCCTTTGCTGGTGGTTGCCGCTTGATCTTAGCTTTCATATCCTTCCAACCTCTCTTTCAATGTATGATCTCGATCCGGATATGCTTCCTCGTATTGCCGCTTGAGGGCATCCCTCATGATGGCGACATGCACCCCGTCATGGATGGTGAGTGGGTCCAATCCCTGCTCCACACACAACTCCACGACGGCCATGAGATAGAGGGAAAGACGAGTCCCCTTTACATTCCACCCCTCAAGCCCGATGCTCTTGGACATCTCCTCCAGCTCCTCGTCGGTGAAGTAGCCTTTGAGGATGTCCTTGACGATTTTAATCTTCTCACAGAGTGCGCACATTAAGTCACCCGAAAAAGTGGAGGATTATCATCCCGACTATGAGGATCAATAGTGTCCATTCGACAACATAGCCAGCCAGATTCTCATCTCTCTCAGCAAGGCGGTTACGACGTCCTTGTCCTTGATCCACTCTCGCTCCAGCTCGATAAGTAAAGCGTTCGCCTGCCGAACAGTTATGGGAAACCGTGGCTCCATGTCCCTAATGTGGTCTATGAGGGCGCGATGTAGCTGGAGATGCGCCTCATGCGTATCCGCAATTGTTGCAGACAACACCGTCCCACTTGCCACCGCAGCTAGGACATCCGCTCCCTGTGGGTTTGCTTCGTGGAGCAGATCGAGTAGCTGGCGTCGAAGATCGCTGGGATTTGGCTCCTCCTCCGAATGCTGGGAAATACTTTGAGGCGAGCTCTCCAGAGATACGAGAGTAGGTTTCCGGGGTCGCTTGGACGAGCCTTTCCGTGTCGGCTTCGCTCCACTTTTGCTTGGCACAATACCTCCTTATCCACCATGCTCTTGATAGCTGGCGAACTGCATGGAACTTCCGACAACAGACCTCACCCCGGAGTCCCATCGAGAGGTCCGGCATCTTGTCCTTGTAGCCCTCTGAATAGACAGACCAAGGATATATAGCGATGACGTATCCTGCCTGATGACAACCTTGACAGCACTCGCCCTCAGTGAAGTCCTGACAGGTGAATACGTTGGCATGGTTGTTCATCGAGCGATACCCTACGCTAGTCCCCGCTTGGGTTGGCTCTGACGCCATTGTCACTCCACAAGAGAATGGTGATGCTCCTATCCCGAGCTACCTTATCGAAGGTCGGATGGCCCCCATTGTTGGATTCGATGTAGACGAACTCGTCATCTCCATTAGCCTTGATGGGGTCCTTGATGAGGAAGCTGTCACCCTTGCTTGAAATGATCTTGAGTTCAGTTCTCATTTATTTTTCCTCCAAAAGAATTGATATGCACCACGCTGAAGCTGATCGATAGAGCCAGAGGAAATTGGAACCTTATCCCCTGGCTCTACCTTTTGCTTCCTAATGGGCTTAGGCTTTGCTCCCTGTTCTTTCTTGAGCGTCCTCAGTTTTGCCTCAAGTGACCGAGCAAAGTATCCCATTTTACCTCCTACTTAGTGCGACCGAACGGTGCGAAGACTCCTACGCCGTAACCTTCTGAGTCAACGAGTGAAGCTCCCTCGGCGACCGAAACGTGCAGATCGTCGGGGAAGTTGGTTTTGAACTCGCCCTTGTCTCCACAGTAAGCGTTGTCCTGCATGATACCATCGGGTGCGAAGTATTCCCTCCAGTATTTACCACGCTTCTGGTCCGTCCCATTGTAGTTCAGGGACGTGCCGTAGTCTCCGATGTTCTGGACGATGTTCCCGCGGAACACGAATCCAGGCGTTCCAGGGTTCTGACCGGGGGAATTGCCTTGGATGTAGACAGGCCCGTCGGTCTGAATCGTGTTGTTCTCGATGACAAGCTCCTTTGGTCCGTTGCCAATCATCACGAACCATCCGTTGCCTCCCAGGGTCTTCCTTGAGATCTGGAACCAGTTCTCTCGGATGGTGATGCGCTGGCTGGTCTGGGTCGGGCGGTCGTTCTGGTTCTGGCCGTGGCCCAGGATGTTGAAGCCGTTTGCGATGTTCGTGACCTCGTTGAACTCGAACACGTAGTCCTCGACGGTGTTCTCAGGCTCGTCCCCATACTGCGAGGGTGTGATGACGAGGGCGTATGCCTGACCAGCGGGCCACATATTCCGAATGATGTTGTGGTGGATGTGGATGCGCCGACCACTCTTGAACTCGATGAGGTTCTTGATGGTGTAAGTGCTCCCTTTCCACTCCATCGGCTTCTCGATCGTGCAGCCCATGATGGTGATGTCCGAGGGAATGCAGCCCTGAATGTTGGGTGCGCTGCCTCCAAACATCACGTTCTCACCAGCGGCTGCGAGGTAGCAGTCGTCGATCACGAATGGTCCCTCGCCGTTCCACCCACCGATGCACTGTGTGTCCTGCCCGGCGCGGAAGATGTCGGCGATGTGTGACTGCCTGATAACAACGTCACGGCCCTGCGCTGCGATACCACGTTTGGCTCCGGTCTCCTTGTGACCCATGACGAAGCACTGATCAATCACGATTCGAGTCGGCTGCTGGTCTGCATTACTCTGGTCAGCGTCACCGGCTCCAATCTCGACGATGTCGTTCAGCTCTTTGCCTCCAATGTAGAGCTTCTGGAGATTCACATCGTTGACCGAGGGATTGATCTTCAGGCCGTCGGGGAGAATCGCAAATCCCCCTGCCTGCTCAGGCGTAACACGACCCTCCACTGTGATTCCCTGGGTGCGCAGGGTCACAGGCTTTTTGATCGTCAGGCGACCTGCAAACGTGGCTCCCTGAGCGAGTTCGACGATGGCTCCATCGAATGCTGCGTCAAGCGCCTCCTGAACCTTGTCGCCCTCGGGGACGAAGATAACGTCTCCATCAGGCGGTTCGGGTGGAACCTCATCGTTGATGAGAGCCCGAGCTTCCTCATTGAGGGCTACGAGTTTCGTTGCGAGCGCTTCGTAGTCCGTGACGATTTGATCTGGTGTCCTTGCCATCTTGACCTCTTTCTTCCTGAAGAATTTCCCACTAGCTCGAGTCATTAGTGCACCTCGAACTGCTCTTTGATTTTCTCGGTTATCAAGTCCTCACTGATACCCCATGCTTTTGCGAGGGTTCGAGTGGCCTCAATAATCCTCCTCTCTCGACTCCAAGGTCCACTATTGGGATGTGACTTGTTGAAAGTCGGATTGTATTTCTTGATGAGTTGAGCCTCCAGAACCATGAGGTCACCAGCATCGCAACGCCAAATCCTGATTCTATCATTAACGTTGACAGGTTCTATAGCGTTGATAATGTGGTGCTGTCTAGTTCTGAGGTATGGATGGATGCTCTGCCCAATGTAGAGACAGCGATCTCCTCTAAACCAACCATACACGGCAGGCCCGATCAAGGCAATAGCTGGAACGTCAAACCACATATTCATAGGCAACCACGACAAGTGAACGACTTCGGTTTCGACAGATCCAGAGAGGGGTGGATAGTCCACTTGCCTCCAAAGATGATTTGCATCTTGTGGCACTTGGAACAGACCTTGTGGATTGCTCGCCCTGCAATAGCCAAGTAAAGCTCCTCCACCTGGTCCTCCGAGAGGGGCATTGCCTTGAGCAGGTCCACAAGATCCTTGACGACGATCTCTGTGGGGATTTGCTTTTCAGCCTTCTTCCCGAGCTGAGAATACGCAGAGGCAGGGCCACTTGGCTCGATCCCCGCGTATAGTTCTGGAGGATTGACTCCCCATCCGCTACGTTTTTCAGTCATTTCTTCACCTCAAATACCCGATGCCAGCATTGCTTACAGATCCCAGTCTTGAGACCCTCTCGCTCCTGTGGTGTGAGTTCAGGGAAGACATCTTGTATTAGTCTCCCCTGTCCCCACATGTCCCACCTCAACCGAAACACGCTGTCCTCGTAAGGGAGTCGGATAGTCCAGTTTCTATTACAGAGGGTGCAGCGTGCCTCGAAGAAGGTCATTATCTCAGCTGTGCCCTGATAGCGAAGCCTCCCGGAATGGGAACCCCTGCCTCAGCAACGTCGAGGACGGCACCCGGCTCCAGATCGTCCCAATCTTCGGGATCGGTCGTGGGTCCATCTTCCAACATGATCGCAATGTCCGCGTTGTCCGGCAGCTGCCTCAACGCATCAATCAACTCACCGACTTTCATTAGACGCCTCCATTTTACCTCGTGTCCACGGCCAGTTTCCGAACTTCAGACCATCAAGAATGATTCCCATAAGCTCTATGATGATGGTCTTTCCCTCTGCACCCGCCCTAGTTAGGGCGTTCTTTCTGTCCTCCATCGCGTTGATCAGATCATGCTGCTCCTTTCCCGAGAGACTAACGTATTGGGCCAGGAGGAAGGTGTGGGCCAATGCCGACTGGTAGTCAGAATCAAGCCGTGAGAGCCGAGCCCTACTGCTCAACCTTGCCTCCTCTCCTCACCGAGAAGCTGGTGATTCAGCTTGCGCATGTGTTCGAGTGGAGCGTCGATGTAGCTCCACTCTGTCGTGCCCATCTTATACCACTCTTCGCCGACGAGTTGATATTGAGTGAGCGTGTAGATCTTGGTCTCACCGTTGTAGATAAGAGTCCACTTATAATTCACCGAACCACAACCTCCTTAATGTCGAACATGTCCTCGTCGATTAATGACATCTCCCACGAGTCCAACTCTGCGACGGCCTTCTCCTTGGTGTCGAAGCAGCCGATGATCACCTCGAAGTTCTTTCGGACGATCCAGACCTTCTTCGGCAAGGCGCGGGCCTCGTCGAGATCCCCGAGAGCCTTGGTCAGTTCGTCGCACGCCTCCTGGTATTTGGCCTTGACGTCCTGATACGCTTCCCACTGTTCTTGTCTACCCATTAGCCTCTCACCTCCATCTCCCAGACCGAAACCGTGTCACAGCCGTTGCGCCACGTGTTGCTGCTTTCCCTGACCCAACCACCTGGGAAGTGAGCCGGTTCCTCAAGAGCCTCCTTGATGGCAAGCTCCATATTGGAGTAGAGGCCGAGGATACGAATGCCCTCGTAGTCCATCCCGCGCTGTCCAACCCAAACCTTCATGATGTCAACTCCGGAGAGGGAGGGGGCCGAAGCCCCCATCCCGGTTAAACCGACCATTTCTTGAGACCCTTGACTTGCAGGGTGTGAGCTAGGTCCTTGATCAACGAGCTCTCGTCCCACTCCACTTCCACATTGTCGAGGGTGGAGTGCATGATTGCCCTCTTCCGCTCTACCAACTCGGTGAGGAAGTCGTCAATGCTACCCGCTGCGATGAGGTAGGTGACGCTGATCTTGTCTGCGAGCTGACCAGGACGTGGAAACCGCGCTTCGGCCTGCTCTTCGTTCGCTGGGTTCCACTGGCGTTCCATGATCATGCAGTCCGCACAGAACTGCAAGTTGAGTCCCTCACCCGCTGCCTGAGTGCTTGCGATGAGGATGCGGTGATTCTTGCCAGTTGGCCTCTCGACCATCTGAATCGAGCCGTCCTCAGCGACCACCCGTTCCATCTCGACGCCCTTGAACTGATTCACCACTTCCTGTCGCTGTTGCATTGACAGGGCAGAAGTAAGCATCAAGGGTTCCTCGAAGAGCTTCTCGCCGTTTGGACCCGTGCTCGCTGCAAGCAGCTTCTGGTAGAGGAGCTTGCCGGTGTCCTTGTGATGAACGAAGATCACAACCTTGCGCTCGCAGGAGAGGAGAAATTCCTCAACCCACTCGAAGGCCGAGTCAACCTTGGCGCCGCCAGTAATACGACGCATCCGTGAGAAGTAGCCCAGGATGTTCGTAATGTCCCTCATGGAGATCTCATCGATCTTGTCCATGAGTTCTTGGAACTCCTTGACCACTTCCATGTATTTGGTGAGCGCGTCGCCCTCGAGCTCGGCGTGGAGGAACATGCGGTTGATCGCAGGAAGCTCTGGGAGAACCTCCTCACGAGTGAACCGCTGAATGAAGCCCTTTGTCTTCTCGTGGAAGCGGTCAGGATTCAGGAGCTTGTAACGGTTGCCGCTTCCGATCGGGTAGCAGTCCCGAGCAATGAATCCCGTTTCGGAGGGGAACATCGTCGGGTTGACCATGTGGAGGATGGTAGCGTATTCCGAAGCATCGTTTTTGATGGGCGTTCCGCTCATGCCCATGATACGAGGAGCCTTGCCACCCTCAACCCGCTGCCAGGCCGAGGCGATCTTCTTAATTGCCCGCGTCCTCGAGGCGTCAGGGTTCTTGATCATCTGGCACTCGTCCATGACGATGTGCTTGAACTGCGCGCAAACCTCGTCGGTCCAGAGGACGTTCTTGGCCTTGCCTTTGCCCTTGCCATTTTGCCCCGCTGCATTCTGCATTTCCCACTCGCGGGTAACGTCAGGACGCACAAGGCGCAAGGTGTCGTAGGAAATGATCACGATTGGGAAGATGTCGGTGTAGGGCAATTCCCGGCCAGACTCGATAATCTGGGGGATCATCCCGGTCCACCGCACAATTTCGAGCCACGCCTGATAGCGCAGACCCGACTTCACGACGAACAGGGTGGGCGTGACCTCTTCCTCGTTACGCTTGAGCAGGAGGCACTCGATGACCATTTTGCCCACGCCCATCTCGTGAGCGCAAATCCCATTCAGGCCGCACTGCTCGAAGAACTTCACAGAGCGAATCTGATAGGGATATGCGTGCTTGCCATCGGAGGAGGCGTATTTCATTGCCTCTTCGATTTCGAGCTGCTCCTGAGTTTTGCCCTGCTCGACGGCCTTTAATGTCGTTGTGGCGAGCTGCTGTTGGAAGATGACGTGACCACACTCGAGCGTGATGATCAGCTTCTTCCCGAGGACACGGCGCTTGCGCTCTACTGCGTCCTTTCCACAGTATTCGCACTTCTGGCGGAGAGTTGCGATTGGTTGAGCCATTACTCACCAACCTTTGGGTAATTCTTGTCGATGTATTCCTGGGTCGCTTCGTCGAGCTTGCCCGCCTTTTTGACCTTAGCAATGATCTCGTCGTAGTCGAGGGCCATGACCTTGCCGAGGGTGTCCGCCAGCTCGATCCCAGCGCCCTTTTTGGGAGCCTTGGGAGCGCGCTCAGTCTTCATTCTGGTAGCGGCTGCGTTGTTGCCCGAGCGATTGGAGCGGTTCAGGTTCGCGAGAGCCTTGGTCCGCTTCTCCGCCGTTTCACCAGAGAGGCGCATTTCGAGACCCGCGCGCACACCAAACTGTGCACATCGGATCTTCTTCATCGCTTCCTCGAGATCCTGGTAGTGATTGGTGACCGCGTCGAGGTCCGCAGTTTCAACAGCGAAATTCTTACTGTTGGTAAACACGCCTAGATACCACTCAGGCTCGCTCTTGTCGAACTCGACTACTTCTCGGATGCGCGTGCTGGTTTGACCGTCCGGCCATTCGATGGTGTAGGGGACCAGCTTGGTGGTGGTTTCCGGGGCCATCTCGACTGGCTTGCCGGTGGGTTCCTCGGCGGTCACATTGGGAGCCGTGGGATGCGAGAGCTGCTCGCCCTTGACCACCTTATCGACCGCGAGGTTGTGGAGTCTCAGCTCCTCGGCCTTACGAGCGGCGATTTCCTCGGGGGTCTCCTGAGGTTCGGCCTTTGTGGGAGCCGAAGCAGGCTCGGCATTTGATAGTGGTGACGATTCTGCCGTTGCGTCCCCCTTTTCGTTCGAGTTTGAGGATGAGTTCTCCTCCACACCGCTTACAGGTTTTTGCCATTCAGATTCTCCCGCGTCCTTTGCTGCGAGGTATTCGTCGAAGCTGGTGAACTGCCGCGCTTCGAGGTCTACCCTGTTTACTAGATCTTCGAACTTCTCTTTTTGAGCCACTACTTACTCCTTGATCGCCTGAAATTAGGCCATCTGAGCGAGGCCCGAAGGCCCCCCTCGCATGGTCCAATTATTTGCCACACACTTTCGGGAGGTTCCAATAACCACAGGCTGTTCCACACTTCGGGCAGATCTTGCGACCGGCGTTTCGCTCCTGCTTCTCGACCCAGGCGCGAATGGCCTGCTCGATGATGGAGGAGAGAGAAACCCCGTCGTGCTCCGCGATTTGCCGGGCGCGCTCGAAAGTTGCGGCGTTCTCGGGACGAACGTAAATTGTGTGATTCGCCATTAGTAGGTCACCTGCTTCTCTACGATCATGGCGGTCTGCGAGGCGTCGCGGGGATCGGAGTAGTGCCAGCAACCGGCGATACCCGAATCGTGGGCCTTGGTGATCCCATGCTCCCCAACGACCCGGAGAGCAACGGCGAGGGAGGCACAAATTTCTGAATACCACGCCTCGTTGGTGGTGAGAAACTTGACGAGGTAAACTTGCGAGAGCTTTTGATCCATACTACTTCTTCCTCTTCCAGGTCTTGTCAATTTCAACCCGTTTACCGTCAGGGCTCACGGTTGCCACGAACTGTGGGATACCGCCTTTGTAATGCCGCGGCCCTGAGTTACGCTTGCGCTGTGATCTTACATCCCCACAACCCACACAGGCCCAAAGTGCAAGGTTCGGGTCTGTAGTGTCTGAGCGTCTATAGCGCTCTCCACACTTACAGGTCCTAGACCTAGGCACCGGGAGGCGGGAATGGGAAAGGGGTCTCACAACCCAATGGTAGCACACCTGTAGCCCAGGTGCAAGGGGGCCTAAAGTGTTGATTCTAAAGGGCTTCTGGCGTTTGCCCTAGCTTACCCCCCTCTCCCCTGTGGTCTAAGGTTTCAAAGGTCTAGATCGAGGTCATCCAGAGCTCTCCCAGGATACGAGGTGCTCGTTGCGAGATCTGTAGCAAAGCGTATGCCCGAAAAACAGGGGTTTCATTGTGATCAGACCTGTTAAAGACTCGTTAAATACCTGTTAAATACCTGTTAATTTCCCTATGCTCGAATTAGGCTAACCTGTTGCAGATCAAGCATTTAGCGGATCTACCCCCCTCTCTCTCGGTCGAGCCTACGACCCATATGCCTTCGCTATGCCCGTCCTACCGTCTTGGTCTGGACTCAAAAAAATATATAATAATAAATAAGATAAAAGAAAACCCCAGATACAAGAAATAACCGTTCGCGCTACGAACAGTTCCGGGTAGGGTGGTCGAATAGGGATAGGGGTGGATCTAAACGAACAGTTATTTTGGCCCATAAATAAAGGGGCGAACAATAAAAGGGAGCTATCGGGGAGCAATGAATTAGTAACAGGTTATTAACAAGAGATTAACGTGGTTTCGATTGTGGATAACGAGGTGGCCTGACCCCCAGTGAGCCAGGTATCTCGCGGGCAATACTGATCTTACTGCATTAGAATTGATCTAAGGGCCTTCGGATCGGTTTGGGCTATACTGGGCCTCCCAAAAAACGCGCGCGTTAGATCGGTTTTACGCTCCGGGCGAACAGTTTCTGGTCCTCGCCTCCCGAATATCGCCTCCCAATTTTAGACCCAGGGATGGGGCGCGGGTCGAGCCTTTGGCGGAATGCAAGGGGAAAATTCTTCGGGGCGCTTCGCTTTTCGGTTGCGCTTTTCTACAGGTGTGCTATACTTGCTTTGTTAGTTCGGAGCGCGGCGCTGGCGGGTTTGGAATTTCCTGAACCGGGCGACCGCAAGGTGAGAAAACAGCATGGCGAAAAAGAACGGTGTTCAGAACGGCAAGTCTAATCTCGTTTCAAAAGGAGTAATTGTGAGCACAGAAACCACGACGGCGGCAGAACCCCGGATGCGCGTATCAGCGGTGGATGCGTATTCCAAGACGGCGGCAGAAATCTCGGCGGCGATCGAGGCCGGGAAGATCCGGAACGTCGGTCCCACGGACCTTACCATTTCGGCCAAGGTAACAAAGACCAAGGATGAGACCTTGGTTTACGAGAAATTGATTGCCCTGAATTTCGAGGGTCAGTCATTTCTCACCGGCGGCAAAGAAGAGCCTGCGCTGGATCTGGCCGAGGGTGCAAAGGATGAGCGCACCGAGGAGGAGAAAGCCAAGGGCGCTTGCGACCACTTCAACTACGGGTTCGATCTTGAGGTGAAGCGGATCTTGCGCGGCAAGTTGGCGGAACTCATCGAGGGACCGGCCAAGGTGATCGCGAAGTCCGCGCAGAACCTTGTGGACAACGGGATCGCGGAGGATATGGAAAGTGCGACCGCGATGGTCAAGGCGGCCCGCGCTAAGAAAGGGCTTCCGGTTTAGCCGTGACCGTGATCTCGGTCATCACGATCTTCCTGTTCGCGATCTTTGGCGAACGTTTAAGCAAGTAGGCTCAAGGGCGAGGGACAGCAGACCTCGCCCATTCTTTATCCCAACTACTTTGCGCGGCCAAGCACTTTGTAATTCAAAGTGATCTCCACCTTAGAGTGCTTTGCTCCCCCAGGTCCTCTGGAATAGCAAGCACTTTGCATCGCAAAGAACTCCCCCATCCCAAGAACTTTGGGTCCCATAACCCCCCGCAGGGGGGTGGTAGCCAACTCATATCTGTTCCTGACGTTTAGAGATCAGGGTCCCATATTGAAGGACAATAGAGAAATGGACCCTTAGAAACCGTTTGCCCTACGAACATTTAGGATAATGCAAAATTCCTAACAAATACCCCACTTGACAACCGATCGCCCATTTGGTATGATCATGCGCGTGGGGCGGATACTGAGAAAAATCATCTCATGTTCATAAGCGAGGAAGAATTCCAGCGTCGCAATAGAAGCGAGGCAAACCTGGTAAACCGGGTGGTAAGGGAGGAATCCCCTCCAAACGAATCACCGGCGCACAAAGAAATCCTCCCTCCTCCTACTCCTTCCTTCGACATCAATTCCATCCTCAACATATCGGAACTTCCAAAAGAGCCGGAGATTCGTCCGCGCCGTAATAGCTCTAAGGATTCCTTTGACAAAACCCTCGACAAGCTCCTGAATCCCCAAGCCGATTATGCCGGGCGCGGAACCAAGCTCCTTCATAGAGACGCGCAAGCGGGAATTGGTGTCGCTGCTGGGATCTTAGGAGATCGAAAGGGTGCTGCTTTAGGTGAGGTAGCTACTTCCTCCGCGCACTCCTACAAAGCTGGCTACACTGGACCTGTAGACAAAGCGAACCCCGCAAAGAGTCCCAAGGAAGAACTCCAAGAGAAGATCATTGAGGGCCACGGCATTGTAGTCGATAAGGCTTTCGGACGCCTTCTCAAATCCCTGGACCTCCTCGACGATGCAAAATTGGAAAAGGTTCAGAAAGCCTCCGAGCTCTCGGTGATTGCGAAGAACCTCTCCTCCATCGTGACCTCGGCAAGCCACGCCACAAAGGACCACGTAATCGATTCCTCAGAGAAAAGCGTCCATTTCCACATTATGAAACCGGAGATGGCCCAGGATTCCGATTACCCCGTTCTCGAAGTCTCCTCAGAGAAATCCGAACTTGAATGGCAAGAGCATAATCGGGGATAAGAGTTGCATCCTATGTCTAACGGCGGCGTCTCGTATAATGGATTCCTTGAAGGCAAATCTCTACCCCTAATGCGAGGGAAGGTTCGTAAGATCAAGGAAGGTTTTGGTTTCATTGCTGGCGACGATGGTAGGGATTATTTCTTCCATTGGACGGCTCTCCAGCGCACAACCAAGAACTTTCGGGATCTCGAACTCCTGGACCGGGTAGAGGGTTCAATCATCGAAGGGGACGGGACTCGCGGTCCTAGGCTCATTGAGATCCGAGTAATCGACGATCGTCCTGGCTCCCCAACCAAAAACGCGTGAGGCGGGGTTATCAGGGATTGTCCGCACCCGCCCTCCCTTATAACTTCGGTTTCTGGAATCCGGGTTGCTCATGAAGAAACTATTCCTGGTCCTCAGCTTTCTAATCCTTCCCGCTTGCGACATCGAACTCACGATGCCGTCGACGAACGTAACGAATACCAACACCAACACGGTTAACGTAGACATTCATGACCTCGTTAGCTTTGCTCCCATATCGAATCCCACGTCTACTCCAATACCGGGTGGGCCTAATGGGACCGAAACTCCCTTGCCCCTCCCCGCCTCTGCTCAGGGAATCGCTCAGAGCGTAGCCCAACAGAATTCCGGTGCGCTCCTTAGATCCTGCCAGGCGATATACGGCGAAGTTGCATGGACCTTCATGGACGCTGAGGTCGCTGCTCTCAAAGCCTCGGATCCTCGGTGGGGCTACATGGTCAAGGCATCGGATGGTTCTATCTCCCGAGATGTAATTTCCTACCGAGCTACCTCCGACAATACTGGGGCTTGGGGTGTCGACATAATCGTTGACCATTGCGGGAATCCTTCCTTTGCGTGGAACGTCCTCGGCTTTGATCCTAACGCGCAATGGTCCGGAACGAGGTTCTAAAATGATCCTGCTAATCGTTCTCCTCATCGTTATAGTCCTAGGCACCGGACCTTGGTATCCCTATTCTCGCTCCTGGGGTTACGGGCCTTCTGGTCTGGTGACCCTGATTCTCCTCTGCCTTCTCATCTACATGCTCTTTGGGAATAGAGGAGTTATATAATGCCATTTGATCTCTCCTCGCTTTACGGTGGGATGGACCCTCGAATGGCCCAGATGATGCAATATCGGCAGCAGGGTCAAGCAGCTGGAAACGACATGAGTTGGATGGATCAACCCGGTGCTGTTTCCATGCCTCCTGGTCCTATGCAGGCTCGGATGCAACAGGCGATGCAGAACCGACCTCCCTCTCCATTCCCTCAGCCTGGAGCCGGGATGCCTATGTCTCCAATGCCTGAGATAGGGATGCAGCGTCCTCCAATGCCGATGCGTCCCATGCCTCCTCTCCAATCCCTGCGTCCTCAAGGACCTCCTCCCGGACAGGGCGGCTCAATGGGAATGCCTCCTCAGGCCCAAGGTGCTCCTCAAAGACCCATTATGCAGAAGCCGATGGGATTCGGTGGTGGTGCAGCCTCTCAGAGATCCATGCCTCAGCGTCGGCGTCCAATGCCCACGCAGGCTCCTTCTCCCGTGACTCAAGGACCGATGACACCGTAATAAAACAAGGAGAGTGAAATGGCCGACGAAAAGCGAAGTGGTGAAGGACAGAGCGACAAAACCGGAGCGGGTTCCAGCGATCGTCCCGATGCAGGTCGTGGTGGACCCGATCGGACCGAACCGGATAAGGCTGGGAAGCCGGGTGAGCCAGGTTCTCCCTCGTCGCATCCCGAGCACGGCACCGGGCCGCGCAAAGGCAACTAGCTCCTAGAAAGAAAAGAGAGGGGAAATGCCTGCAAAGAGCGGTGCCCAATATCGTTTGATGCAGGCAGTTCTCCACGGTTCCTCATCCAAAGTGCCAACTAATGTCGCGCGCGAGTTCGTGGAGAAAACGCCGCTCAAGAAGCGGAAGATGTTTCAGAAGAAAGGATCGTGACGAGATGCCTACTATGCCCCGCGCTCCACAAGGTGCTGAAGATCGCGCCCCTCAGACTTCTCCTCCGTCTATTCCTTCTCCTCCTACGTTGAACATGCCGATGAATGCTCCCCGAGCTGGAGTTCCGACTCCTGGCGAGCAGACGGCTCCGAAAACCGAGGAAGAGATCGCTCAGGAAACCGCCGACGAACTGGCCGCTCAGCAGGAGGATCTCGTCGCTGCTCAGGCCGAGATGGATGCTTCCTACGAGGCAATGGGTGCTTTGGAAGACGCCTTCATTCCTCACGGGATCTTCCGTCACCGTGGAGCTGGTCCCCTTCAATACGAGACCAAGCGGGGTCTGATCAAGGTCTTCTCCGGTGATCTCGTCGCGCACATCCACGGCCCCACGAATCGCGATGCTCCCCAGGAGGAATGGGAGTTCGAAGAGGAGTGGATCGTCGTCTCCGAGGCGGTTCTTGGCGCGCTTCTTTTCACCGTTGATCCCAAGCTGTTCCCCGAGACTCTCGAGGTGCGAGCAGGTCGGATCGGAGAGGAACGTCGAGCGGCTGCTGCGGCGCCTCCCCCTGAAGGTGATTCTGGTTCTCCGGAATCTGATGCCGAAGCGCGTGGTGGGAAGCAACCTCCTCTGGGTCCTCATCAGGAATCTGGGGTTGGTGGTGGATCGAGCCGCACTCCTGGTGGCGACCGGATGACGGGTAGGGGTGAGCCTCCCTCCAAGATCGTTCAGCAGGGTGGAGTCGTGGACCGGTTTGCTGGTCCCGGCAAGAAACTCCCTGGTGGAGTCTCCAAGGCCGAACCGAAGTCTCAGGAAACTCAGACGGGTGGGACGACCTTTGACGAAGGCGGCCCGAATCCCGAGGCCATCAAGGTTCCCTCCGCTGATATCAAGCCGGGGATTCCTGGTTCGTTCGGTCCCGACAAGTCGCCTGCCAACTTCGAGGCGCTCAAAGCGGTGCCCTATTCCGGTCCTGCGTGGGCGCCGGGAGAGCACATCGTGATGGGTGACCAGAAGAAGGCTCGTTGGAACGGGGACTGCTGGGAGGAAGGCGACGGAGCTGGCGGATCGGCTACCGGGGCAAATCCCACAGCCGCACCGAATAAGAAGTCGGAGAACGTTCCGCCTTCTGGATACGACCCGAACGCTTTCAAGAAGTCGTAGATGATCCAAGTCGAAAATCGCTACGAGAAGATCTGGGAGCCCCATCCTAAACAGGTGGAGTTCATCAGACTTCCCTTTTCGATTTTCGAGGCGATGTATGGCGGGGCAGCAGGGGGAGGCAAATCTGAGCTCCTCCTGATGCTCCCCATTTTGTATGGATTCCATGAACGTGCGGGTTTCCACGGTGCTATATTTCGACAGACGTTTCCACAACTCGAAGAATCCCTCATCCCTCGTTCGCACGGATTCTACAAGCCTCTGGGAGCGTCTTACAATGATACTAAGCACGTTTGGACGTTCCCGAGCGGAGCGAAGATTCGCCTATCGTATCTTGAAACTGAAAAAGACGCGCGCGAGCATGACACGGCGGAGTATCACTACGCGGGTTTCGACGAGCTTACGGCGTTTGCTGAATTTGTTTATCGTTACATCACCTCTCGAGTTCGTTCTACTCTTGACGGTGTCCCTTCTCTTATCCGTAGTGCTACTAACCCAGGCAATATTGGTCATCTTTGGGTAAGGAATCGCTTTGTAGCTCCCGCCCCCGAGGGTGGAGTCAAACTTTTCGACAAATACACAGATACGTATCGATTTTTCGTTCGAGCCCGGCTCACGGACAATCCGTATCTGATGCAAAAGGACCCTGGGTATATTAATCGACTCAGGATTCTACCCGAGGCGGAACAGCGTGCGAAGATCGACGGGGACTGGTGGGTTTTCTCAGGGCAAGTTTTCGGCGAGTGGCGCGATCCCTATATCGGCTCGCCATACCATGGAGAACCTGAGCGCGCATGTCATGTCATCCCAGATTTCACTCCGCCGTATTGGTGGCCTCGTGTTATATCAGCAGACTGGGGATATACTGCTAAGACTTGGGTCGGGTGGGGAGCAGTTGCGCCTGATGGTAAACTCTTTCTGTATCGCGAATACGTTCGTGAGAAGACATCAATTGAAGAGTGGGGTGCCGACGTTCAACGTATCTCTCAGTTTGAACTAGCGAATCTCGGGACGGCAGTTCTGGACCCTTCAGCATGGGGTAAACGGGGTGAGTCGAAGACACTCGCAGAGCAAATCATCGCAGCTACAGGAATCCACTTTGAGCCCGCGGATAACGACCGGCTCGGTGGGAAGCTCCTTATGCACGAGATGCTCCGCTGGAAGGACCGACCTCCTCGTTACGTCCCCCAAGAGGGATATGTCGAGGAAACTGCCCAGCGAATCCTCCGGATGCAAGGAACTGACGCCTTCCAAGAATACGTCAAGCTCTTCTCTCCCGAGGAACCCGAGCAGAATCTACCGAAGCTTCTGGTTTGTAAGTCTTGCACCAATTTCCGTGAAACGATCCCTGCTTGCATCTATGAACAGCGCGACGGAAAGAATACGGAAGATGTTGCAGAATTCGATGGGGATGACCCCTACGATGGTGGTCGTTACCTCATTAAGGCATACAGTCGCTATATTAGAGAAAGTAAAAGAAAACACGAAAAACAGACGGCTCTGGGAGAAATTATCCAGAGATTGAGCGAAACGAACGATTACAACGCTTTTCATCACCAGATGCACCATTTCGAGAAGAAATACATCAAACAACCGCGTTCAATCCACAGAAGTAGGTTCCGACGTGGCCGACTGGTTAGCTAACTTTCTCAAAGGTCGTTTTTCTCCTCGAGAAGCTGAACTTATCCATTTGACGGCTAAAGTCGCAGAATTAGAGGCTCTAAACAGCCTTTTGGAGCGGGAAAATAGTTCGCTGCGCGAACAGTTACGGGAAATGCAACAGGATGATCGAGAAACTCGTCGTGGTTTGTTTGTCCGTCTTGGGGTCCTTCCTAGTCCTGAAACTGCTACCAAAGCTGGAGAAGGACCAAAGCCGGTTAGAAAGGTTACGATCCCTTGGCACCAACAAGCAGCCAAGTTGGAAGCGGATTCTCGAGAGCGTTACTGGAAAAAGCAGATAGAAGAGGCTGAAAAGCCCCAAGAGCAGCGGAAAGCCGAATCAGAGGCCAAACTGGAATCGAAAACCGAGGACGATACGATTCGGCAAGATATCGAGGAGCTTAGCAAATAATGTTCCCTCCTGTAGCACCACCCGCTCCCGACGTGATGGGGCTTTCTGCTCCCCCATACCCTGATGATGAGGCTCTAGCTCTCACTCCAGAGCTCCCGGTTGAGGAAATCGCTGAGGAAGAGGCATTTTGCGATACTGAAGTTGCCAAGAACCTAGCAACCATCATTGACCACTTGGAGGATCATGATCGCTTTTCCCGCGACAAGCAGATCAAAAAGTGGCGCAAGCAGATGTGCTACTGGGATAATATTCAGTATATCTGGTGGAGTGATTTCGCTTTTGATTGGCGGACACCTGACCAGGTCAAGGAAGAAGATCCAGGCTCCTCAATCGATCCAGCTCTCTACGCCAAAATCGTTAATATCTACCGGGCATATGGAGAGGTCATCATTGCAGCGATGTCGTCGGCACTCCCTACCGTGCCTTTCATCCCTGACGACGCAGAGAATACAGATGACATTTCGACAGCAAAGGCTTACACGAAGATTGGCACCCTAATTCAAAGGCACAACTACGCGGAACTCCTTTTCATGAAGGCCCTTTATATCCTATACAATCAAGGGATTGTGTTTGGGTATAATGAGAACCGTGCCTCTGGAAAGTATGGATTCCACGAGACTCCAATCGTTTCGGACCACAACGTCGTCACCCGAGAGTATTATTGCGCGAACTGCGGCTTCTCGCTGGGAAACGAGGAAGTTGCCGCAACCCCGCTGGGTCCATCACCCGAGGCGGAACCTATCCCTCCTATTCCAGGAGAGGAACCACCAGCTGTGGGCCCGGTGCCACCTCCAATGACACCCCCGCCTCAGGTTCCTCCCCAGATTCCTCCTGGGATGCCTCCTCCCGGAGGTCCGATGGGAATGGGGATGGGAATGCCTACTCCATGCCCTCAGTGCGGATACGAGAACCTCCCGGAATCTGATGACTTCGAGGAGATCGTCCCTCGGATCACCGGCTACGACAAGACTCCTAAGAGCAGGGAATGTCTCGAAGTCTATGGTCCCCTGAACGTTAAAATCGCTCCCTGGTCCACGAAGAAGGAGGATCTCCCTTACTTAATCTTGGAGACCGAGGAGCATTATGCCAAGCTACAGGACGTATACCCAGAGATTGCCGAGCGCATCCAACCACTTATCGATCTCAGCACTTTTGATCGTTCGATGCGCACCAACATCATGTTCAAGGGGGATGTGGCCACTGATCTATGCACTTGCAGACGGGTCTGGCTTGCTCCCTGGGCTTTCAACGTCCTCGGAGTCGGTAATCGTGACGATGAAATCGCGGAACTCAAGAGTCTATTTCCTAACGGATGTTATTGTGTTGTAATCAATAAGGACCTGGTGGTCGAGGGTATTCCAGACATCATGGAGGACCATTGGACCTTTACAGAACATCCCCTTTCGGAATCCCTACATGCCGAAGCAATTGGCTCCTCTGTCGTCCCCATTCAGGACATGACCAATGAAGGATGGAACCTCACTCTCGAAGGAATCGAATTTGGAATCCCCGAGCTTTACGCAGACCCAGATGTTCTCGATTTTGACTCTTATAGTCGCTCTGAGGCACGGCCTGGACAAGTTTCTCCTGCTAAGGCTCCAGCTGGAAGATCTCTCGGTGAGGGATTTTTCGAGGCAAAAACAAGTTCTATATCTCAGGAGATCGATAAGTTCCTTAATCGCCTTGAGAGGGTTGGTCAATTTGTTTCTGGAGCGCTCCCAACTGTATTTGGAGGAGCTATCCAGGGAGGAAGTGGGACTGCGAAAGAATACGAGATGTCCCGCGCCCAAGCCCTCCAAAGGCTCCAAATCACGTGGAAAATCGTAAAAATCTGGTGGTCGAAGATGCTTGCCAAATCGGTGAGAAGCTTCGCCATGAACATGATGGGGGATGAGAAATACGTAGAATCGCGCGGTTCTTCGTATGTGAACGTTTGGATTCGGAAGACTCAGATGTTGGGCAAGGTTGGTGAGGTAGAGCCCGATGTTAACGAGTCGTTCCCAATTTCGTGGGCGCAAAAACGGGACATGATTCTCCAGCTGTTCCAGATGGGTAACGAGGATGTAATGGAAGTCCTCCGCCACCCTGAGAACGCTGGTCTCGTGGCCTTGGTAATTGGTGTTCCCGAGCTGTATATTCCTGGAGATGATGACCGGAATAAGCAGCTTGTTGAGATTGGCGAGATGATCCTCGCTGAGCCAATTATCGGCGTCCCCCCGATGGCCCCTGAGGGTGGAGAGGATGAATCTACTGGTCCCGCGCTACCAAGCGTGGAGGGCGAGTCTGCGCCGCCTCAAAGCCCTCAGGGTCCTTCTGATGAGAATCAGATGATGATGCCTCCTCCTATGACCTCCTCTGTGCCTATTGAGCCTTCATTAGACAATCACGAAGTCGAAATGATAACGTGCCAGGCTTGGTTGAAATCCGAGGTCGGGATGCAATACAAGAAGGAGAAACCGGCGGCTTACATGAACGTTCTCCTCCATATGCAGGAACATCAGGTGCTCTACCAGGAGGCTATGGCCGCTGAGGCTGAAGCTGAGGCTGAAGCTGAAGGTAATGAGGAGAAACCGAAGGGAAAGGATAAGAATCTATGACCCCTACACCGCAATATCTACAGCTTCCGATTGGAGTCCCTACTAACGTCCTCCAGAATCAGACGTTTGGGATTCCAACCTGCTCCTGCCGGATCTTGAGCTCCGTTGCTCTCGAATTCGGATTTTTCCAAACAGGCCCATTTGTGGCCTCTGCTGAATCTGCAACTGTTGGAACAGAAACTCCGGCGACCTGGGGCCGTTGTGCAACCGGCGCGGCCGTCGTCCTTGCCAAAGCGAGCTAACAATGAATATCCTTCGGTTCATTCCTCAATTCTTCTACTCACCTGACGACGGTGCTGGTCTGGGCGACGTTGGTGATTTCTCTCAGGACATGGCGGTTCTCAATTCCGATACCGAGACCGCTCCAAAACCTGAGAAGGAACGAACCGAGGCCGATATCGAGGCTGAGGACATCGACAAGGATATAACCGTCCTTGAAGATGAAACTCCACCAGCGGAGGGTGAGGACGAAGATGAGAGAGTTGCCAAAGGTGAAGACGAGGAGCAGGAAGACGAAGAGGAAGAAGAAACTGAAGGAAAAGAGACAGAAGAACTGGGACCTGGCAAGCCAAGAGTTAGCGTTATCAAAAAGGAATTTCCGGGGATCTTCAAGAGGTTCCCGGATCTAAAGGCTTCTCTCTTTAGGGACGCCGAATTCTCCAAGGCTTTCACAGACCCCGAAGAAGCGCATCTCGCGGCCCAGAAAGCTGAGAACTACGACCAGCTCGAAGGCTCCCTCGTTTCGGGTGATCCTGAGCTCCTGATGAAGGAACTCCATGAGAACAACCCGAAGGCTTTCGAGCGGGTCGTTGAGAACTGGCTCCCCAAACTTCGAGCTCTGGATGAAAAGTCCTACATCGCTGCCACCGAACCTATTCTTGAGGAACTCATCTATCACGCATATCGACATGGCGAGAAGGTGGGAGACAAGAACCTGGTTATGTCGGCTCGTCATATCGCAAACTTCGTTTTTGCGAACGGCGGTGAGATACCTGACATTGCGAAAAAGGCTCCACAAGGTCCTTCCCCTGCCGAGGTTCAACTCCAGCAGGAGAGGCAAATCTGGGCTCAAACCCGCTTCAAAGAGGCGGATGCGGAGATCTTCCAGCGCGTAACGAAGTCCCTCGACCAAACGATTCGACAGGGGCTTGACCCTACAGGGACGATGTCCGAGCGCATGAAAGCCTCCATCGTCGCTGATGTCATTAACGAGATGAACAAGGCGCTAGTCAACGACCAGGGCCAGTTGAAGCGAATGAATGGCCTTTGGAAGCGCGCGTCACAAGATAGCTTTTCACGACAGAGCAAAGAGAGTATCGTAAACACCTACCTCTCGGGTGCGCGGCCTCTGATTCGTGACCTCCGGAACCGGATTCGTGCGGAATATATGGGGCAGGGATCTAAAAAACGGGATGTTCCCGACGAAAAGCTCTCCCCACAACCTCAGAAAAAGCGATCATTTGAGGGCTCAAGCCGTCGAGTTGACGTGCGTAGGGAGCGGGCTACGGTTCTCGATCCGAAGAAAATCGACTATTCCCGCACAACCGACGCCGATATACTCTCCGGAAAGGTCACGCTCAAGGGTCGGTAGGAGATTCAGCATGGCACTTACCGAAACACAGGTAGTCGCCGCTGAGCTCGAGACTGTTCAGTCGAAAGTTCCGGTTCTGTTCGACAGGGATTCGCTCTTTTACGGTAACGTGGAAAAGCGGCCCGCGGAAAAGGTCTCCAATCGTGACATGCGCGTCCCGATGGAAATCCGGCCCGGCGGACGATTCGGTTACTTCTCTCCTGACGGTGGCGACCTCGGACGAGGCGACGGTCAGAGCTTTGAAAAGGCTTTGGTATCCACGGTCCATCTCAAGCATGGCGTGGAATGGCAGAAGCGCGCTCAGTGGGCGACGGACGACTCACGCAAGTCAGTTGTCAACGCTTTCCGGCAGCTCCTGGCCAAGGCGATGGCCGAGTTCCGTCGTCAGGTTGACTCCTCCCTCATGACGGGTGGAGATGGTGCGGTTGCGACGATCACGTCGATTGCAACTGCCGCTGGCAAGGACACCTACACTTGCACGACTGACGGCTTCGGCGTCCGACTCCTTCGGTATGGTCAGTTCGTCTCGATCTACAACTCGACTTTCGCAGCGGCCAAGGTCATCACTCCCTCCGGTGATGGCACGCTGGTCGGCACCGCGGCGCAGATCGATCAGGTGGATTATGCGAACAAGACCTTCCGCATCCGAGGAGCAACAACTACTCCCGCTCTCGGGGACAGAGTTGTCATCGAGGGTCTCTCTGGAGCAAATCCTGTTGCCCTTCTCGGAGTCCCATACCACCACAACAACGCCTCCACCGGGACGTGGTTGGGCTTGGACCGTGCGCAATTCCCAGAGATTCGGGCCAATCGAGTCAACGCGGCTGGGCCTCTTGCCCTAGCGCACGCTCGTCTGGCTCTGAACCGTATCGGCGACCGTATTGGCCTCGACAACGGGACCAAGGTCACGGCGTGGATGCACCCCTGCCAGGTCCAGGCTTATGAAGAGCTTGGCCAGATGGCTCAGGTGATCACTCGAACTGGTAGTTCCAATCAGAAGTTGGACCTCTATTTCGACGTGCAGCAGATCGCGGGAGCCCCGATTCGCCGGAGCTACTCGTGGGACAAGACCCGCATCGATTTCATCGTGAATGAGGTGTGGGGTCGTGCCGAGATGAATCCTCCGGGATTCTACGAGGAAGAGGGTCGGCGGCTGTTCGAGCTCCGCGGACCTTCGGGTGGTGTTGCGACGGCGACGATCTTCTACATCGTTGCCTCGTTCAACACGTTCGTCAACAACCCCGCTGCCTGTGCCTACATCGACGGGCTGACGGTTCCCTCGGGCTACTAGCTTGGATAACCCGCTCGCTCAGTATTTTAACCGGAAACTGAGCGAGCGGGGTCGCTCTATCGATGGTCGTCCTATCTGGCGTCTTACTTGGTCTTCATCACAAAGGGAGATGCGCCGTGGCAAATTCTCGGACTTCTACGGAAAAATATTTCTTCGAGAGGTCGAGGAGGTTCGAGAAGTTCCGAAGTATTGGAACTCCCCTAACCGTTGGGTTCTTGAGCGGCTTTGTTTTCTGCCTCCTGATGCTGCTATACATCGGGAGGTATTAGCAACTCGGGATTTGGACATAACACGTCCTACTATGAACGGTTCTTATGAGCCGATCTACTTCTTTCAAGACAAGGCTGGCAACCCTCTCCCACTCACTGAGTGGGCTCTGGACGCGGTTATGCACAACCTTGAGTTCGGAGACCGGGTCAGACTTTCCGACTCCGACATGCGGAAGCAATACCACGCCGAAACCGACGCCGAAGCTCAATACTTTGAAGCTGAGCTCGAGGCATCCGGTAGAAGTGCATTGTTCGCCAGTGAGAACTCAGTATTCATGGATTCGAAAAAGGTTTACATCGAAAGGGTAGAACCAGATGTCGTCATCTCCGGTAAGAAGTAATGACATTTCGACCGTCATCTCGATGCTCCCATACCCGCTCCATGAGCAAAAGCCTGGTCTGGTCCCTGGGGTCTTCAAGATCCCCTATACCGCTCCTGGAGACTTCACTCTTTTCTCTGTCGAGCGGTGCCAGCATTCGGTTTACCTCGACGAAAACAGACCCCGACTCATCGTGCCTGATCCATCTGATATTGTGGCACGATCCATCGTGGAGGACCATAAGGTTGCCATGATCTGCTACGAGGGTGGGATCGCCGAGCCTGGACTCGCGTGGGTCTGGGGTGAATACCTGAACGATGACGATGGTAAACGGTCGCTCGCCTATGCTCATGCCTCCCTTCTGAAGTCGATGATCTCGCTCCAGAACGAGTGGTATAAGCGGCTCCTCCAGATGGCTGATGATGATTGGGCTCGCTACCGCCAGCACAAGTTCGTCACCGAGCTACAGAGGACGGCGGCGACCGTTTTGGGTCAGGTGAATCGGGAGTGGATGATCGCACACAAGATTGAGGAAGCTCTCTCGAAGTGCAAGTTCTGCTTCACCCAGATTCACCCCAACGCTTGCATCTGCCCCTCCTGTCATGGGATCGTCGACGAGGCACGATACAAGCAGGAATTTCTCAACTCTGGGATGATCGAGAAGGTCAACCGCAAACCCGAAACTGTTCCCCCGGCGAACACTTAACTGGAGTTTACATCATGATCGATAAACCGTATGCGTATCACAAGCCCTCATCGGAGGGTCTCGAAAAGATCAACCGGCTCCGTGCTCATTTCTCCGAGGGCGAACGTTTAATCCGGGAGATCTGCCCTCAGTCTCGTCAGCAATCAATCGCCATAACTGAGAATGAGACCACAGCGATGTGGGCGATCAAAGCGGTGGTCTTCAACGATCCCAATTCTGAAATAGAATAACATGGCTGTTCTAGCGTCCTCAATTCTCGCGGGTGCCAAGCCGTTGCTGAACGATCCTCAGGGGATCATCTACAACGATACGGCACTCCTCCCTTTGCTCAACAAAGCCTACCGAGAGCTCCAGATTAGGATCTCACGGGCTGGAATGGGAGTGACGAAGGAGGTATCTGCGCGCGTTCCTGTTCTCGCTGGGACCGTTGCTTTAGGAGATGGGTCTGGGCTCCCGGCTGGTCTGCTTTACCCGATTGAAGTAAAGGAAGGAGATGCTGGAGCACCCATCTCTGACTTTTATACTATCGAGGAGCGCAGCTGGGAGCCCTCTGCTAAAGCTACCACCGAGCTGAACGTCTGGGCTTGGCGAGAGGAGCAAATTAAGTTCGTCGGTGCTACGCGAGATCGAGACGTTTACATTCGTTATATGAAGGGGCTGACGCCTATCAGCGACGTCAATACCCCCATCCAGATCCTCAACTCGGAGCTATTCCTAGAGGCTAGGACCGCAGCTATCGCGGCTGGGGTTCTAGGTGAGAACTATACCCGCGCTGGTGCTCTTAATTCCGACGCTGAGCAATGGTATGATGTTCTCATCGGAACGCTCGTGAAGCGGGGACAGAGAATGCCGGTTCGTAGGATGCGGACTCGGTATCGTCAATAGGGGCGTGGTGCCTTAAAAAGGAGAAGATGCAATGCCACTCCGAAGAAAGAACAGACAGACCGAGATCTACAAGCTCCAGGATCATGAAGTCCTACTCACCAACCGGACTCGGTTTCTTCCTGCCGATCTCGTCACTACTCCGGGGACCGTCTTCCTCCCTGCTACCTCACGAGGTCGCTATCGTCTCGTTGATGTCATTGCGATCGCGAACGGGGGAGCGGCGGCAGGGATTACCTCTATCCTACTTACAGGGATCGTCAACAACGTCAAGGTCAATCTCCTCACCCTCGCTGTCGCAGGTCTCACCCAGAGCACCATGTTGCGTATGGGAGCAGCGAATGCCACGGTGTTGGCAGACGGTGCCTCTACCAACCTGACCGACCCCAACACAGCAATCTCCATCGAGCGTGTTGGTGGTGCCCTGACCGGAGCGACCAGCATTGACGTCATGGCGACCTACGCTCTCGAATCAGCATCTATGGTCGACGGGAGATGAGATGCCTGTTCGGGACCACGACCCTATCAGCTTCAATCAGTTTCTAGGGACGTTCGACCGGGGGGAAGAGGAAACTACTCCTCCCGGTTATTTTAACGACTCCCAGAACGTAGCCTTCTCCCATGCCGACGTGCATACGAGGGAGGGGTCTGGAATAGTAGTCCCTACTACTTTCAACATCCGCCGCATTGCTATCTACAAAAGGATTGGTGAAGCTCCTCGCCTCCTTATTCTCGATGATGCTGCCCGCCTTTGGGACTCCACAAACCTCTCCCTCCCCATTTTGACCATTGGAGGAATGTCGGATTTTTCGATGGTGTCCATGTTCAATCGGGCATACATCACTCCACACACAGGAATCGTAGGGATTCCAGGCTCAGTGGTATACGTCTACGAGGGATCAGGAACGGCTCGTCCCGCAGGTGGGACTGGTCCTAGTGGTGCTATGACTGGAACTGAGGGTGTTACTGGACCGATGGATAAGGGCGTCCACGCTTTTGCAGTAGCATTTGAGACTGCCTCGGGCCATCTTACCCAAATCGGAGCCTACCTAGCCCTGAACCTAACTGGAAACCTCAAAGTTAATCTTGCTAACATTCCTATTGGACCTACTGGAACTGTAGCTAGGGTCATAGTTGCTACGAAGAATATCTCTACGACTAACGTCGATATCGGATGGGATGGAGATTTTCTCAATAAAACCTACTACTACGTCCCTGATGGTCGGATCGGAAACAACGCAGAAACTACTCGAACGGTCTCCTTCTACGATGCCGACCTCCAGGCTGAAGCCTCCCATCTAGTAGATCAACTCTCTACGATTCCGGCTGGCGTTGGTATCAACATCTATCGTGGACGTCTCATCGTTTGGGGAGAGAATGCTAACCCTTCCATTGTGCGCGTATCCCAGGCAGGATTTCCTGAGTCCTTTGACGCGGTCGAGGGGTTCACGACCATTAACCCTGGAGATTCTGGCGGAGGCGTTAAATACTGCTTTGAATACCGAACCCAGCTCATCTGTTGCAAATCGCAGCGAAGTTACATCACGATGGACAATGGTAATTCCGCCGCTCTCTGGGAGGTCAACGCCCTGGATAAGTCGGTCGGAACTGAATGTCATGGCGTCGGAAAGATCCTTGACTTCGGAGAGGATGTCAGAGACAGGGCGTTCATCTGCGACAGGTCAGGACTCCAGCTCTACGTTGGAACCTTCTCCGATACCGAAATAAGTGGTAACATCTCCGACATTTGGGACCGAATCAACAAGGCACAGTTCCACAAGGTCGAGATTGCCGTTGACCCACTGGAGGCCCGAATCTACATCTGCGTGCCTCTCGATAATGCTACCGACCCCTCCCACATGATCGTGGGGGATTGGCAGGATGGTCTCTCCCTTGACTCTATGAAATTCACCCTCTGGAAGTTTCCATTCCCTCCCTCCACTGTCGTAGTTGATGTGCGGGAGACGGATAAAGAATCTTTCATGAAGTTCGGCTCCATGATTGCCTCTGGAGTTGACGGCTTGGATCGAACTGCCAAGCTGGACCGTGGACAGGCAATTGACAGCTGGGTGGAGTTTCCTCTGCTCCCACAAGGTGACGACTGGCCTGTCAATCATTTCACTGGGTTCCGTGCGCGTTTGAAGGGCGTTGGAAATCTAGATATTACTCTTTCCGGTTTGGATGATGTTCAGACCGCCTTTGTGCCAAGTCTCGCTCTATCTCCCACTCCAGGTAAACCACTGTTCCGGGGTTTCAACTTCACCTCCGAACGGTGTTCAGTGAAGCTCCGAACCAGTTTAGCTAACGAGTGGTTCCTGATGTCTCATTTCTCGTTGTTCTACAAGCAACTCTGGCAGACGAGGCCTGAGTAATGGCTCAGGACCATATCAGCGTTGAAGCCCTAATCCAGGGTATTCAGCTCGATAACCCACGTCTCTACCAGATCCTTCAGGAGCTTAATCGTGGGTTGATGCTTGTTCAGGATGAGCTTTTTCCTCTCGTTCTGGAGTCTCAGGCTCCTCCTGCTGAAGTTCCGATTCCAGTTCTTCCTGGTTCCATCTCATTCATATTCACTCCGACAACAGTGCGTTTCAATTGGACCGAGGTTCTAGGAGCCTATGGTTACGAGCTTCGCAAGGGACCCTCCTTTGAGTTTGGTCTCTTTCTCTTTCGGATCATGTCGCTTCAAGCCGACATTGATGCCCTCAAGGTAGGAACTCACGAATTTTATATGAAGACCCTGAACTCGAATGGGGTCTTCTCTACTGACTCTTTATCTATTGTTGTCACAGTTCCTCCGATTGGAACCATCTCCCTCATAAGCACGGTAATTGATAATAACGTCCTCCTCCGCTGGGTAGCCCCGGTCTCTACGTTTAGGATCTTAACGTATGAGGCATATCGAAATGGGATCTTCGCTGGCAATGTTGACGCCACCTTCTTCTCCTTCTTCGAAAATGTAGCTGGCGCTTATAGATATGGGATCGTCTCGGTCGACATAGCAGGGAACAAGGGTCCACTTGCAGAGACAACAGTTGAGGTTCAGACACCTCCTGATTATGCTCTCCAGGATACTCGAGTTTCTGGTTTGAATGGAACCAGGGTTAACGTAATTCGAGATCCATATATCCCTAGTCTCATCGCTTGCTGGGCCCCTTCTACCTGGGAGGAACACTTTGTTAACTTCGGTTTTGCAACGATCCAAGCTCAAGTTGATGCTGGCTATCCCATCTACATCCAACCGACCGCAACTACTGGCTCCTACGAGGAAGTAATAGACTACGGGGTGGTCATTCAGAATACCATCATCACAGTCACTTGGAACTTCTTCGTTCACCAGGAGTTAACTACCATCATCGTTAAGCTAGCAACCTCTGAGGACGGTGTTACCTATACTCCATTCGTCGCTGGTGTCTCTCTATATTCTCCATCAATGAGGTATCTTAAGATTCGTCTAGAGTTTACTGGAACCTCTGATAAGGCTCTCTACGAGCTCTGGAATCTGACCTACTCCCTGAGCGTAAAGCGTGAGAACGACGGTGGTGAGGTCAACGCACTTCTTACCGACGTTGGAGGAACACAGGTCAATTTCAAAAAAGCTTTCAAGGATGTGGAGTCTATTACTTGCACCACCAAGTCTGTTACTGAACCTTATACTGTCATATTCGATTTCACGGACGTTCCTAATCCTGTTGGGTTTAGGGTGTATGTATTTGATTCTACTGGTAATCGTGTTAGTCGTGTGGTGGATTGGAAAGCTCGAGGAATCATTTAATGTGGCAACGGTGGAATCAGAGCACGCACATATTCGAGAAGAGCACCGATAATGGTAGCTCCTGGAGTCCTCTCGGATTGAATGCGTCTATCATCACAGAGGGAGTTATGGACCCTGCTCGACTACCACCTGTGACTCCGTTGCCTGCGAATATAGCATATACTCACGTTAATAACTATTTTGTTCCACAAACTCTCCAGTCGGGCAATATTATTAATGGCGCTAACATGTTGACGACCTACGTCGACCCTGGTGCGCCTGCTGGTGCGAAGGTTTGGAGGACACTACAATATCAAGGAACGGATGCGATTCGTTTTGAGTGTCTAAGTGACGATCAAACTGCTGTTACGAAAACTCCATTGATGATTTCTCGCGGTGGTGGCCTTCTTACACAAGGAGGTATAGATCTCAATGGTCTGGGACATCCAATCGGGACCTGGGTAGATTACGCTGCAACATGGGCATCTAGTGGGGTGCAGCCTGCAATCGGGAACGGTGGGCTTCGTGGGAGATACACTAGGGTAGATAGAACTATATGGTTTATCTGGGAGATGGCATCTGGGTCTACAACTGTCTTTGGTTCTGGGTATTATTATTTTAACGTCCCAAAAGACTTTCAAGCAGCTTACGTAGGATATCTTTTCCCAGTTTTTCACGGGATGTTAACCGACGTCTCTATTGATAAGGCAGTTCCACTAACGGCTGGGATATCTAATGTAAATCAAGGTCATATGCGAGGTGTTACTGGAGATTATGTTACAAGTAGTATTCCAGTAATCCTTCAGGCTGGAGACACTATCAGACTCATGGGTTGTTATCAAACTATTTAGGAGTTAAAATGGCTGTTGAGACTTCTACAAAGCAGATGGCACTAACTCGGGACGTCGGTCCTGGTGGGTTCATGGAGCGCGTCACCGCAGTCATGGCGTTTGTTGCTGGTAAGGTTCTGACGGAATCTCCAGCGGTCCAACATCACCAGCCTCGTGCCTATTATGCACAGCAGGTTGTTAAAGATCCGTTGTCTGCAGGCGTAGCTGCGGGACCACAAATTGTTATGGGAGTCAATATTACAACAACTACTACCTACGACGAAGCTACCGGCAAGTCAACTTGCACGGCCACGGATCAGCAGTTAGAGTCACAGGTTACTACTCTTTGGAATTCTCTCGGAGGCATCGATGCACCCGCAACCGCAGTTAGAGATAAGACCTGAAGATCTTTACACAATCGTTGGTGAACTCGAAGTTGTCCGTCGTAGTCTTAATCTCCAAGTTCAAAAATACCTCATTCAAATCGACGAGATGAGCGCAGAGATTACCAGATTGCGAGAGGAAAATGGCCGACTGGTCCAAACCGACAATCACGAGTAATTACGTCACCTTCGTCGATGAGGTAAAAAATCGTGACATCGACGCAATTTCTCTCCAAAGGATTGCCCTGGTTAATCCCCCGGTGGGCTCTGTCAAGATGCTTCGGATGGCAACCTACCCACAGATCAAGTTTCAGGAGTGGGATGGAACGGCATTTCAAGATAAGATCCTCTCGGTAGAGGGTGGTGGAACTGGTGCTAATACTCTTGCAGGCATTGGGACTGGTATGGGCCTTGGCACAATGGCCTATCAAAACGCCAATGCTGTCAATATTACTCAAGGATTTATTGGCCCTATAAACCTTAGAGGTAATGTATCCTATCCTGACGGTAATTTCTATCTGCCTAGGACTCATTTCAACATATCAGGTCCAACTAATCAGTATGCTATAGCAGTTTCAGGTCATGGCGCAGATGGGACAGGTGGTGGGGGAGTTTTAATTGCGGCTTCAACTCCGGGTCAAGGAGACTTTAATCTTTTATGTCATAGCTCAGATTACGCTTACGCGCCTCTTATTGTTGTAGCGAAGTATACTCAGTGCCGTGAGGGATTTGTAATTCCTGTTGGCGCTAATAAATACGTGAGCTTTTAGTGGCTAAGCAAGCCGGTTCGATCTGGATCTCCGGTGACACCTTTCGCTTCATCGATCAGGATGGAGCCGAAAGGGCATGGAATGGTCTATTAGTTGGTGTGATCCCCGCAGGCTCTTACATGCCTGGTTGCGTTTGGGTAGATGGACCTAACCTTCTTTATGTCAACGAGTCTGGAACTAAAGTTCTCCATATCGCAGGGCCTGCTGTGACTGGTGTCATTCCTAATGGACAACAAGGTTCTATCTGGATTGAATGGATCTACTTTCGTTGGCTTGGAGCAGATCAAGTCCACAGAATTGCTCATCAAGATGTGGCTCATGGAGATGGTGGTGGAGGATCAAGCCACGTTAACACTCCACACGTAAATGTTCCTCCTGTTTCAATCCCACACACAAATGGGTCTCATGGAGATGCACATACCGATAATCCCCATAGCGATTTTCATGGTGACGGGCATACCAACGTTCCTCATACGAATACTCACACTGACAATCCTCATGTAAATAGCAGCTCAGGTGGTCATTCTGATTACGTAGAACATGGCGACAAGCCTACCTACCATAGCGATGGAAATGTTGATGGTGTAGGACATGGTGACCAAACTTCACACTATGATACTTCAGGTAGTATAAACAATCACCAGGATCATAGTGACGTTTCTCACTCAGACCATACAGATCAGGCTCATTCTAACTCAGCGCATGTAGACGATCACAATGACCAGCCTCATCAGAATGCTGCTCACTCCAGCGCGCATACTAATTCCTCGCATGGTGATACGCCCCATCAGAATGCTCCCCATCAGAATGCAGCACATCAGGACCATACTGATGTAACTCACGTAAATTCTCCTCACACCGATAACCCGACTTACATTGGACCATAATGACTGTAGAATACCTCCCCGTTGGTATTGCCTGCAACCTCAAGTGCTCCTATTGCTACCAGGAGACTCAGCGGGATGCAGGTAACATTACGACCAAACGAGACTGGCCTCGGGTCAAGGCTCAAATCGAGCGGATAGGTGTGGATTTCGTCACTTTTGGAGGAGAACCACTACTTGCCCCCATTGAACATCTGGAAGAAGTTTGGAGATTCGGCTACGAAAAATACGGGAAGAACGGAATCCAAACCAATGGGTCTCTCATCACCGAGGCGCATATCGACCTGTTTAAGAAATACGGTGTCTACGTGGGGATATCTATCGACGGTCCTGGGGAGCTTAATAGTTTTCGTCATGATCATTCTGGTAGTTTGGTGGGCACTGAGCGGACGATAAAGGCTATCCATCGGCTCTGTGAGGAGGGTATTTATCCTTCTCTAATCGTCACTGTTCACCAAGCGAATGGGACTCGCTTACCTGAACTAACAGCCTGGCTTGATGAGGTAGAGAAGTGGGGAATCCGATATATCAACCTCCATTTCCTCGAAGTAGAGAAGGGGATGGAAGGTCTCGGATTCACACAGGAAATGACCACGAATGTGTTCCTGGAACTCTACGAATGGTCGAAAACTTCTAGCCTCCATGTGGAACCGTTTACCGATATTCGCAAGCTCCTGACCGAGAGGAATCCTAATGTTTCCTGTATTTGGAACCACTGTGACCCTTCCACCACTAATGCCGTTCAGGGGATTAATCCTGACGGTTCTATGTCTAATTGTGGTCGCGCTAATAAAGATGGTGTCAACTGGGTTAAAGCAGATGAGGCTGGCTACGAGAGATACCTCCTCCTCCACAAGACTCCTCAGGAACATGGAGGATGTAAGGACTGCACCTTCTTCATCTTCTGCAAGGGTCAGTGTCCAGGAACAGCCATCGATGGGGACTGGCGGAATCGGACACAAGATTGCAAAACTTGGTATGCTCTTTTCGAGCGTATTGAGACTGACCTTATCTCTGAGGCTAGGCTTCCTATCTCCAAGGATACTGCATTCAAGGCGGAAATTGAACGGGATTACTTGGCAAGCTGGCAAGGCATATCCCACGGTGATGTAGCTCATGGTGACGTAGCTCATGGGGATGTTCCTCATGGCGATGCGCATGGAGACCACACGGATTATGCGATGA
>Ga0105104_10000155_pt1 | contig 49180 bp, 48 predicted proteins | sample PPLLaktember2015_3_FD_87034 | JGI IMG/M metagenome (GOLD analysis project Ga0105104, IMG submission 87034) | Freshwater sediment microbial communities from Prairie Pothole Lake near Jamestown, North Dakota, USA - PPLs Lake P7 Core (6) Depth... | ecosystem: Environmental > Aquatic > Freshwater >... | reverse complement strand
TGAAATGATTACTTTGCTGATTGCCGGTCATGAAACTGTCGCCAGCGCGCTGACATGGACCTGGTATTTACTGGCAAACCACCCGGATGCAAGAGAAAGATTGAATGATGAGCTGGACCAGATCCTGGATGGCAGAAGCCCTACACTCGAAGACCTGCCATCACTTCGCTTCACCCGGGCTGTTTTCGATGAAGCCCTGCGCCTGTATCCCCCGGCCTGGCTGATCACCCGCCAGTCGATCGAAACCGACCGGATCCAGGGCTATCAGATCCCTCCCCGGTCTTTGATCATCCTGAGTCCATATACAATTCACCGCCATCCCGAGTATTGGGTAGAGCCAGATCGGTTCGATCCCGACCGTTTTACAGCAGAGAATGCGAACAAAACACCCCGATACGCCTATATCCCTTTTGGCGGCGGCCCGCGTTTGTGTATCGGGAACCAGTTTGCTCTGCTGGAAGGGCAGTTATTATTGGCCATGATCGCCCAACGTTTTCGCCTGGATCTCGCACCCGGACAGGAGGTAGTCCCAGAAGCCCTGGTCACCATCCGGCCCCGCAACGGGTTGCCTCTCAGAACAACGGTCCGCCAAACATTAAAACAAACTTAATTTTCCAGGGACGATCCACGCTTTCGCAATGGTATAATGGGAATTCAAACGTACATGAATTTTTTTCAAAAACCGGCAAACCCTTCCACTTCGTCTTTGGATAAAAGGGAATTTATAACCACGAAATAAAGGGGATACCATGATCCGCATCATTACCGATACCACCTCCTCTCTTCCTAAGCAGGTTACTCAGGAAAAAAACATCCCTTGCCTCCCCCAGATCATTGTTTTTGGCAGCGATTCGTATCGCGATGATACCGAGATCGACACGCCAACTTTTCTTAGTAAATTACGCAGTTCCTCCGTTTTACCGAAAACTGCCGCTCCTCCTCCCGCGTTGTATACCCCGATTTACCAGCAGTTTATTGAGCAAGGCGATACGATTATCGTGCTCACTCCATCCGCGGCTGTCAGTGGTACGTTCCGCAGTGCAGAAGTAGCTGCTCAGGATTTTCCCCAGGCCGACATCCGCATCATCGACACCCTGACTGTCGCGGGGGGTCTTGGGTCGCTCGTACTGCAGGCGGTAGAATGGGCCAATCAGGGAGTTGATGCGGATACATTGGTTGCCAGGGTCAAAGATATGGCCTCCAGAGAAAAAGTGTATTTCCTGGTGGATACTCTAGAATACCTGTATAAGGGCGGCCGCATCGGTGGCGCACAAGCGCTGATGGGAAGTATTCTACAAGTTAAACCCATCCTTACCTTGAAAGACGGTCATACCGAGCCGGTAGAAACCCAACGCACCAAACGCCGCGCCCAGGCCAGGGTCCGCGAGATGGTGATCGACCAGTTCCCGAAGGGAGCGGATGGCCACCTGACCGTCAGCCACTGCGGCGCGGAAGCTGAAGCGCGCTGTCTGGCTGAAGAGCTCGGGTTGGCCCTGCAGATCCCGGTCGAGAATATCCCGATCTATCAGGTCCCACCCGCCATCGTGGTGCATGGCGGTCCGGGCATCCTCTCGGTCAGTTTTTTCACTGCCTGAAGCTGATCAGATTCATTTCTCTGACGATCCGCTCCCGATGGTCTTGCAACCGTCGGGAGCGGAATTTATTAGAGCGCCATCTGGAGGATCTTTCGGAGTTCTTCATCCGTCAGGCGGATCGGGTTGGCCTGCATGCTGCTGGCCTGCCTGCCCTTTTCCACAAGTTCCGGGATATCGCTTTCGGTGATGCCATAGCTGGACAGCGGGGGGATGTTCAGATCTTTCCGCAGGTCATCCAGCCAGGCAGCGCCATCCTCTGCTGAAGCAGCTGGGTTGCAGGTCAATATTTGGGCAGCCTCCCGGTAGCGTTCCAGAACCCCCGGGGCTGTCGCCCGCTCGCGCAGCGCCTGAAGGTTCACCTCCATCACCGGCGCCAGCAAACTGGCGCAGACCGCGCCGTGCGGCGCCGAAAACATACCCCCAATTGGCGCGGCAAAGCCATGGACTGCCCCCAGGCCTGCGTTCGCCAGGGCCAGGCCGCCCATCAGGCTAACCACACACATCGCCTCTCGGGCCTCTCCATCTGCCCCATCCTGATAAGCGCCCCGCAGCGCCCAGGCTGCCCGGCGCATTCCCTCCCGGCAGTGTCCATCCGTGAGTGGATTTGCGCGGAGCGAAACGAAGGGTTCGATGACCTGAGCCAGCGCATCCATCCCTGTTGAAGCTGTGATGGCTTGCGGAAGGCTGAAGGTCAATTCCGGATCGATAATTGCCAGGCGAGCCAGCATGGCTGGGCTGCGCAGGCTGACTTTTACCTGATGATCCGGAGAGTAGAGCACAGCATTGCGGGTTACCTCGCTGCCGGTGCCCGCGGTGGTCGGGATGGCCACCCAGGGCAGCGGATCTTGCTGCAGGGTTTTCCCCTGGCCGATCACTTCAAGATAATCAAAGAGATCACCCGGGTTTGCCAGGAGGGCGGCAACCGCCTTGGCCGTATCCAGGCTGCTTCCTCCGCCGAACCCGATGACCAGATCGCAGCCGGCTTCTAGCGCCTGTGCGACACCCTCGCGGACGAGATCCACGGTTGGCTCGCCGGTCACAGAGAAGAGATGGGTTCGCACGGCCGATTTTTCCAGTCTCTCGAGGAGCACCCTCGGATCCGCGCCGCCTTGACCGGTAACCACCAGGGCATTTTTTCCCAACCGGCCTGCCAGTTCACCTGCCTCCTGAATGAGACCGCGTCCAAACAGGATCCTTCGTGCTGTGGCAAATTCAAATCGCATGGATATCTCCTGCTATTTCCAGCCGGTATCATCTGGGAAAATGGATTGGTGTTTCACACCGGTGCGTGGTTCGGCCATCATCTCGGCTACCTTGTCCTTCCAGATCTGATAATGGCGGGTTTCGCGGTGTTTCAATTGATCATCTGGCGAGTGATAGGCTTCGACCAGCACAAAACGGGTCGGGTCATCTTGCTGCTGCAGCACATCGAAACGCCCAATTCCAGGCTCTTGAATGCTGTTACGGGCATTCTCAAGAGTAGCCTGGAGAAATTCTTCGGCGTTCTCCGGTTTTATATGGATATGGACGAGGACAACGTACATCATGCACACTCCTCTTGGGATGAGATACAGAATGTGTGGTTCCGGATAATTATCCCACAATCTCTGATTTGACAATTTCTTTTACTAAACTATACTAATTCTTAAGAATAGATTCTTGGGAGAATAACACATGCAATATACACATCTTGGCCGGACGGGTCTGAAGGTCAGCCGGCTCTGTCTCGGTACCATGAACTTCGGGCCCGAGACCAGCGAAGCAGATAGTTACACGATCATGGATCGAGCCCTGGAATGCGGCATAAATTTCTTTGATACGGCAAACGTTTATGGCTGGCAAACAGGTGAAGGCGTAACCGAGAAGATCATCGGCAGCTGGTTTGCTCAGGATCCTGGCAGGCGTGATAAAGTTGTACTGGCAACCAAGGTCTATGGAAAGATGGGCGAATGGCCAAACCAAAGCCGCCTTTCCGCGTATCACATCCGCAAAGCATGCGAAGACAGTTTGCGCCGGCTGCGGACCGACCACATTGACCTTTACCAGATGCACCATATCGATCTCGAAACCCCTTGGGAAGAAATTTGGCAGGCGATGGAAGTGCTGGTTCAACAAGGAAAGGTGATCTACATAGGCAGCAGCAATTTTGCCGCCTGGAATCTGGCTGAAGCTCAATGCACCGCATCTGCGCGTCATTTTATGGGCCTTGTATCCGAGCAGAGCCTGTATAACCTCTCGATTCGCATGATCGAGCTGGAGCTTATCCCGACCTGCCGCAGGTTTGGGATTGGCGTTATCCCGTGGAGTCCACTGAACCGCGGGCTTTTAGGCGGGGTATTAAGTGCAGAAAATGTAAAAAGACGGGCTTCGGATGAGGCTCGAAAACGCCTCGAGGAGCTGCGTCCCAAAATCGAGGCATATGAATCCTTCTGCGCCGAAATGGGTGAAAAACCGGCGGATGTTGCCCTGGCCTGGCTGCTCAAAAACCCGGTTGTCACCGCTCCCATTATCGGCCCGCGAACGATTGAACAATTGAATGGGAGTCTGCGTTCCCTGGAAATCGACCTGACCCCCGAGAAAATGGAACAGTTGGATAAGATCTGGCCGGGGCCGGGCGGCGAAGCTCCGAAAGCCTACGCCTGGTAGATGATGTCAAAAACCATAACCGCCAGCCAGCTGCTCCTCTGGGAGGATGAACACCTGCTGTGTGTCAATAAACCGCCGGGTCTCTTGACCATCCCAGATGGATATGACCCGCTGCAGAACAACCTGCTCGGATTGCTCGAAAGCGAATATGGCCATATGTGGACCATCCATCGCCTGGATGTGGGGACGAGTGGGGTCATTCTATTCGCGCGCACCGCCTATGCGCATCAGGCGCTCAATCAACAGTTCGAGCACCGCCAGGTCGAAAAAATCTACCATGCCCTGGTTGCCGGTCGACCGCTTTGGGATACTACGGAGGTGGAACTGGCCCTGCGCGTGGATGGAGGTCGCCGCCACCGGACGGTGATTGACTCACGCGATGGGAAGCCGGCCGCAACCTCTTTCAAGGTCCTGGAAACTTTTCGCGGATATACTCTGTTGGAGGCTCGACCCCACACTGGCTATACGCACCAAATCCGCGTTCACCTCGCCAGTACCGGTTTCCCGGTTGTCGCGGATGACCTCTATGGGAACGGTAAGACCGTGCTTTTATCTGCGATCAAGCCTCGTTACAAGGCCTCTCAAGAACCTGAGAACCCTCTGATGGAACGCACCGGTCTGCATGCCCGCCTTTTACGCTTCGAACACCCCATCTCTCATCAAACCACCGAGATTGAGGCGCCCTACCCCAAAGATTTTGCGGTGACCCTCCGCCAGCTGCGTAAATTTTCGTAAGGCGCGGGTTTTTCGGATTAGGAATAACGAAGCCGACCTGCGTCGGTTCAGCCGAACTTCCACTGAGCTTTATCAGCCGGCGCAGTCCGGCTTCGCAAGAATAGCGGGGGGATTTATCCCCCCGCGAGGATGAAATCAGAGCCAAGCATCCCCCAAATCCAGTGATTTGGGGGATGCTTGGTTTTTTATCCTGCCCGAAGGGCAAAGTTTCTTTAGAGTTTCTTGTGGTAGACCCGGTGGTTCTTATACGGTTTACCGCCCACGTTGATTAAATCCTGACGCATTTGTTTGGCGGTCTCGGCCACCTGGGTCAAATCTGCGTGTTTGAACCCATAATCACGGATGGTCTTTTCCATCTGCGAATACATCAGCAGGTTGCCGCCTAACCCCTGGTACTGCGGCAGGATCCCAACCCCGTTCAAGGAAATCCACTCTGTCTTTTTCATCTCACGGAGCATATCCAGGATCGAGATTGGATTAAGCTTGCCTTTGCCCCGCTGCATAGCCGAGGAGATATCCGGGAAAGCGAACAGGAAACCCGCCACATCCCCGTCCCGGATTACGATTTTGATCAGGCGTGGATCGGCTACCAGCAGAACTGTATCGACCACGAACTTGACCTCTCGCTCGGTCAGAGGATAATATTCCCAGTTATTGATAAAGGTTTTGTTATAAGCTTCCCCAATCTTCTTCCCCCAGGCAACCAGGTCGCGTTTGTTTTTGAAATTGCGGATCTCGAAAGTGCCGCGTTGGAGCACCCGGTCGGCAGCCTGGTGGAGTTTATCCGGAAAATGGAAGCTGTTTGGATTTAAATAACAGGAGACGAAATCGACTTCCTTTTCGTACCCCTGGTTTTCTACCAGCCGCTGGTAATAGGGGAAGTTGTAATTCATCATGTTCATCATCTGGCGGTGTTCGTGGCCTTCGATCTGGATCCCGTAGCCATCGAAACCGGAAAAACCTTTGGGACCAACAATCGTTTCCAGCCCTCGCGCGTGCGCCCACTCGGCGGCGCGGTCAAAAAGGCAGCGCGCGGCCTCTTCATCATCTTCGCATTCGAACAGATAAAATACAGCCTGTTTGGTGCCGTGATATTTATTGAACGGCTTATTTTCCAACGTCGCGATGCGGCCAACATCCTGACCATCTCGCTGGACGATAAAAAAATCCGCGTCGGAATGCTCGTAGAATGGATGCTTGTTTGAATCCAGCATCGTTTTTATATCGCTGATGAATGGAGGAACCCATTGGGGGTGGTTCGCATAAATGCGAAATGGGATGCGGATGAACCGGTCGACGTGGGCCTTATTTTTGGGATCGATTTGTTCTACAGTATGCATCGTATGCCTTCCAAAAAAGAATTTGAGATGATGATTTCGATATACGACAGCCAGAACCCGGATCATGCAACAATCAAAGCACATGAAGTGCCAATAAATCCGCCTCTTTCTCTACTTAAACCCTTCTATCCAGCGCAAGGTGCGTACTATTGAAACGGGTGGTTTCCCCCAGAGAATTCCTGTGATTATACCACCGTCCGATTTTGACCCAAGGATTTATTTGGGGAAGTCAGTGGAAATCTTTAGAAATATAGCCTGGATAATCATTGATTCATTTCTACCTTTCGATTAAGATCAGTGGGTTACTTCTCCCTTTAGCTTCGCGTGCCAGGAAAATATTCTCAATGAATCGTTACTATCTTGGGATCGATGTAGGTGGATCAAAATGCCATGCGCTTTTAGCCGACGAGAAAGGCGTGGTGGTCGGTTTTGCCGGGGCGGGGGGTGGAAACCCCGAGAAAGGGGATTACCTAAAATTTGCCGGGTTATTAAATTCCCTGGTTACTCAGGTGACTGCTCTCGCAGGTATCCGGCGTGAACAGGTTGCCGGGGCCGGTTTTGGCGTATCCGGCTACGATTGGCCTTCCCAACGCGCTCCCACAATGGAAGCCATCCACCAACTCGACCTGGCCTGTCCCTGCGAGCTGGTGAATGACGCCATTCTCGGATTATTGGCTGGTTCAACCCGTGGATGGGGTATTGCGGTAGTGGCCGGTTCCGGGAGCAACGCCTGGGGGTGGGACATCCAACACAACATTGGGCGGATGACCGGTTGTGGGGAGCAGTTTGGCGAATCTGCCGGCGGGTCAGATTTGACCATGCGCGCGGTCCGCGCCGTCGCCCTGCAGTGGACCCACCGCGGCCCGCCAACCCTTCTGACCGATTTTATGATCCGGAAACTGGGCGCAAAAGATCCGCTGGATCTTCTGGAGGGACTCGTCTTGGGGCGTTATTCTCCTTCCCATCACTATGCCCCAGAAATTTTTCAAATCGCGGAACAAGGAGATCCGGTAGCCCGGGAGATCATTGCCGATATGGCGTTCGTTTTAGGGGATATGGCCCTGGGCGTGGTCCGCCAGCTAAAGATTGCTAATCAGGCTTTCGAGATCGTGATGACCGGCAGCCTGTGGCGCGGAGGCCCGCTCCTGGTAGAGCCGTTCAAAAAAACGATCCAATCCGAAGCGCCCCTCGCCCAACTGGTGCCTCTGACTGCTCCTCCCGTCGTAGGAGGGGTATTATTAGGTATGGAGCAGTCTGGGCTTCAGGCCACCTCTCTGCGACAGACATTAATCGATTCGACCCGAATAATAGCCAAAACGAAGGAATAAAACATGTCATCATCCATTCTAGAAGCAGAAATCTCAGACCAACCCAACGTAGTCAGGACCATGCTCGAACAAGAGACGGAAACCGTCCGGGGCTTTGTTGCCGAACTGCGCGGGACATTTGATTATGTGATCATTGCCGCTCGGGGGACCTCGGATAATGCCGCGCGTTATGCCCAGTACCTGTTTGGCGCTCACAACCGCCTCCCGGTTGCGCTGGCAACCCCCTCTTTGTATACCATGTATAACCAACCACCCCTGATGCGCAATGCTCTGGTAATCGGGATTTCCCAATCGGGCCTTTCCCCGGATATCGTATCCGTGCTCGAGGAGGCTAACCGCCAGGGCCAGCCCACGCTTGCCATTACCAATGAGCCCGCATCCCCGTTAGCCCAGACGTCCCGGTACGTTCTACCGCTGCATGCCGGGTCTGAACGGGCGGTCGCGGCTACCAAGACCTATACCTCATCTTTAGCTGCCCTGGCGCTCTTCTCAGCCTGTCTGGAAGATAACCCGGATCACCTGGCCCAATTGAACAATACTCCCGCTCGGATGGAAGCAACCCTTCAGGGCCTGGCTGCTGCCCGCAGGCACGTTGAGCGATATCGATATATCAACCGCTGTATTGTCCTCGGGCGGGGTTTCAACTACGCCACTGCATTTGAAGTAGCTTTAAAGATCAAAGAGCTGACCCGCGTCATCGCGGAACCCTACTCATCGGCGGATTTTCGTCACGGACCGATCGCCCTGGTTCAGGAAGGTTTCCCGGTGATCATCGTCGCCCCACACGGGGCAGTCAGCGATGATCTTACCGATTTAATAGATGCGGTAAAGAAACGCGGCTGTGAGCTGTTGCTGATCTCCGACCAGCCGGATCTACTCGCCCGGGCTCAGCTGGCCCTGCCCATTCCTATGGATCAACCCGAATGGTTGAGCCCGCTCACCGCGGTCATCCCGGGACAGGTCTTTAGCTTGCAGCTGACCCTCGAAAAAGGCCTGGACGCGGACCGTCCTGCCGGGCTGACCAAGGTCACCGAAACCCTCTAACGGGAACCGATCTTCCGGTAATTGCGTCTTAGGGACATCTATCATAAACCAGCGCCGCACCTGCTGGTGCTCAGACGCTGGTTATACTTTCGGAGGAGAAAAATGAGCCGGTCCCCTGTGAAGCTCCTCGTTTGTTTCTTTCTGGCTGCCGGTGTGCTCGCCTGCAGTTTACCCGGGTTTGCGGGGTCTACTACCACTCCTACCCAACAGCCCACTACTTTGCAGACTCAACTGCCGCCGCAAGTTACGCCAACATTGCCCGTCATACCCACCCCTACTCAATCTCAGCCGCCAACACAACCGCTGCCCACAGCCACCCAACCCATCCTACCCACCCAAACGAACTCAACCGCGAATACTGCGGTTCCTACACCAGTTCCTATTTCCGGCCAGTATTCGGTTGTTCTGGTTGCCGCGAACGATGTTTTGAATGTCCGCCAGAACGCCGGTGTGGACCAATCGATCGTCGATAAACTGGCTCCGGATGCTGCCGGAATCCGGCTCACCGGCAATCAAACCACATTGGGCGATCAACGCTGGATTGAGATCCAGACACCGGGCGGCAAGCAGGGTTGGGTCAATGCATTCTATCTTACAGAGGCGGTTCCACCTGCCACCTTTTGCACAGACACGCGGGTGGATACCCTCCTCGCGGATCTAAAGAATGCCCTGGTCAATCGAGATGGCGAAAAGCTCAGATCGCTGGTCAGCCCAGCCCACGGTATATCGCTTACCTATTTGCGGGGTGCCACCGTAGCAAATTACTCCCAGGAGGAGGCGGGCTGGTTATTCCAGAGCACTTATGAGACGAACTGGGGTCCGCACCCAGGCAGCGGGATGGAGTTAAAAGGCACTTTTTCAGGGGAAGTCCTGCCGAAACTGCTGGAAGTCCTTAATTCCAGCTACACCAAAACCTGTAATGCCCTGCAGACGGGTGGGACAACCTATACCGCGGTTTGGCCGTCTGCGTACAAAAACATCAACTTTATTTCGCTCCACAAACCGGGAACACCGGGTACAGAGCTGGATTGGCGCACTTGGTTGGTTGGAATCGAATACGTCAACGGCAAACCAGTCCTGTTCTCGCTCGACCACCTGATGTGGGAACCTTAACCCGGCAGTTTCGACTCGACCATCTTTTTAAGCCATACTACCTGGGTCGCGAAGTAGATTCCAAAAACAGCACCCACCATATCGATCAAGACGTCCACCCCGGTAGCATTCCGCCCGGAAACGTAAGATTGGTGGACCTCATCGCTGGCAGCATAAAGGATTGCCAATCCTAACGCCAGCCAGGCAAACTTACGTTCGCTCGACTGGAACATCCGCAAATAGGAGATACCCAGCAAAGTATAGGCTGTGATATGGGACATTTTCTTGACGAAAAGATCCCATCCGCCAAAATTGGGCAGGTCGGATGAAGGTGTAGAAGACAGCCAGTAGATCATCACCATCAAGGTTAACGCTGGACCAAAACGCAGTACCCAACGGATCAGCCGGTTCTTTTCCATATCCGGAAAATCCTAGCACGATCCCGGCCGCTCGTCAATTGTCTGGAACATTGGGGGTTGTTTCATTTAGGGGGATTCCTACGGGGGAATAGGAGTATACCCCATTGAACTGGACCATAAAACCCACTATGGTAAATAAAACCAAACAAAACTGGTTTGGAGGATGGCTCTCCATTCCAGAAAGAAAGGAGACCAGCGGTCTATGCCTTATAAAAAAGTCAGTGAATTACCAGACAGTGTAAAAGATAATTTACCGAAACACGCTCAGGAAATTTATATGGAAGCCTTCAATAATGCCTGGGAACAATATGATCAGCCTGAAGAGCGGCGCGGTCAGGCAGCCCGCGAAGAAACGGCGCATAAAGTCGCCTGGGCAGCCGTAAAAAAGAAATATGAAAAAAATGAAAAGACCGGCAATTGGATATCCAAATAAGGTTGTGAAGCAAAGGAAAAATTATAATGGCTATCGTTCGAGTTATTGAAGTCCTATCCCAATCGGATAAGAGCTGGGAAGATGCAGCTCAACAGGCTGTAATGGAAGCAAAAAAGACACTCCGTGGCATTCAGTCCATCTATATAAAAGAATTCCAGGCTATTGTGAATGAACAACAAGAGATCGCGCTGTATCGGATCAATGCCAAAATCTCTTTCCTCGTCGAAGAGGAAAGGTAGTTCTGGGCGGCTTTCACCTTACTTCTTCCAGGGGTTCTATGCAGCGCTGTGACGCAGTATAGACTCTCAGACTGTTCTGGCGCACATAGCCAATGACGGTAATATTCCAGGCCTGTGCCAGTTGGAGCGACAGGCTGGTGGCAGAGGTTCGCGAGGCGATGATGGGTACTTCCATCTTGGCTGCTTTCGCTAACATCTCTGAACTGATCCTCCCAGTAGCCAACAGAATCAGGCCTTTGGTGGGGATTCCGTTTTTCAAAGCTTTTCCCCACAGCCTGTCAATGGTATTGTGACGCCCAACGTCTTCAGCGGTCAGGATCAACCGCTCCCCATCGCTCAACGCGGAAGTGTGTATCCCCTGGGTAACCCGGTACAGGCTGCCTGCGCGGTACAGATCGCGCATTCGTTCGAAAACCTGTTGTGGGGTAATCCTAACAGCAGTATTGAGGGGCGCCTGGCGGGATGTCAGATCGTTGAAGGTAACTCCGCCACCGCAGCCAGAAGTAATTATCCGTCGCTTGGGGAGCTCAAATTCGGAGCGGTCCAGCCAGATATCCACGCAAGACCCACTGGCGGATACGGTCAGCAGGCGGACTTCATCCAGGCTGTGGATGATTCCTTCAGAGCGTAAAAAACCCAGGGCTAGTTCGTCCGGGTCGTGCGGAGTGCACATAAAGGTCGCTAATTCTTTTCCATTGACATGGATACACAACAGGATTTCTTCCGTGATCGCCCCTTCCACATCCTGCCAACCATGATTTTCATATAACCTGTAATTGAGCGGGTAAATTCCATCCATCGGGATCAATTTATACGGCCTTTCATTGAGAGGGGAGCTTCGGATCTGAGATAAATTGTGGTTGTGCAGGACGTTTGGACGGGACTGCGCGTACAGTTTCGACCAGAGTCTGGGCCGCTTCCTGGAATGCACGCCCGGCTGGCGAACCAGGAGCGGAGAGAACAACCGGTGTGCCTGCATCTCCTCCGGCGCGCACGGCCGGATCCAACGGCACCTTTGCCAGCAGGGGGATGCCGAGGCGCTGGCTCAGCCGCTCTCCGCCGTCCTGGCCAAAGATGTTTTCTCTCTGGCCGCAGTGCGGACAAATATAATAGCTCATATTCTCTACCAGGCCAAGCACCCGTACATTCAATTGGTGGAACATCTCCCCGCCGCGGATTACATCGGCCAGGGCAACCTCTTGAGGGGTAGTCACCATGGCTACCCCGGCCAGTGGTAAGGTCTGGGTCAGGGTCAATTGAATGTCACCGGTACCTGGTGGAAGATCCACAATCAGGAAGTCAAGGCTGCCCCACATGACATCCCTCAGCATCTGGCGCAGGGCCTGGTGTAACATCGGGCCGCGCCAGATCACAGCGGCTTCACCGGGCACCAAAAAACCCATTGACATCACGGTGATGCCATGAATGCCGGGAGGAAAGATCCGATCGCCAAAGGCAATTGGGCGTTCATTCTGAATACCCAGCATCATTGGAACGTTCGGTCCGTGAATATCTGCATCGAGCAAACCGACCCGCTGTCCATTTTGAGCCAGAGCTACGGCCAGGTTGACCGCTACGGTCGATTTACCCACCCCACCCTTGCTGGATGCTACCGCAATAACATACCGGGCATCCATATTAAACCGGGTCGTGTCACGCAGTTGTGCGGCCGAGTTTGCCGCAATTTCGATTTCTACCGAGCGTACCCCGGGTATGCCCAGGACAGCTTGCCTGGCGCGGCGCTCGAGGGGTACCTGGTACGGGCTGCCGGCCTCGCGCATCTGAATTTTAAAACTGACCTGTCCGCCTCTGGCCGCAACATCTTTCACCATACCCAGGGAGACCAGGTCGCGGTTTTCCTCCGGGTCCATCACCTGGCTCAAGACCGCCAAAATCTGATCCGGGGTTATCTCACGAGAAAATCCTGGCAGGTGGAACCGCTTTTTCATAGCTGATCTATCTCACAGTCATACGGGTATATTCGCGCTCAGCAGCGATAAAATCAAGATGGATTGTCTCCAGGTCCAGCACCGGTAGCAAATCCACTGAGATTGGATCGAAAGTTTTAATACTCTTAATGTAACCTCTGCACACATTACAGGCTTGAACCCTGAACCGGTCCCCCTCTCCATCCACATTGAAATAGCATAACAATTTATAGTTTTTGTTTCCGCAGAAAGCACACTGTAGATGAGGATAGCTCCAGCTGGAGCCGCACAGACCGCAGCGCAGCCGGCGAGCAGCTTCCTTCCCCTGCGTCTCGGAGAATGATGGCCGGCTGCCGCATACCGGGCAGTAGCCATGCCGCCAACTGTCGAAATCCGCAGTTGAAGACAGTTCCTGTGCCCAAACCTGAAAGGCCGGTTGCAGACTGTACCAGGCTAGCGCGCGCAGCAGCTCTATATCGAGCTTTTTCCCAATAGCAGTTATTTCCAGACTGCCCAGATCTCCACTGGCGAGCATCCCCAAGATGGAAACCAGATCCAATTCATTTCGTTCCACCGATTGGCGGATATGCCGGGCAGCGGCCGCACGAAGGGATTGTCCATCGCCATTCTGGGCGCTCTTTAACAGGGAAAAGGCATCGACCGGGCGATAAATATTCCATCTGGATCGATGGCCATTATTCGAATGGTCCTTGACCGGCTCGTTTTCAATAATCTTGCATAACCTCAGGAAAAGCTTCCGGGTTGTCTGGGTGTCAATCGGTAGTTCTTCGCCTACCAGCAAAGCAAGGCCGGATCCAAGCTTGCGCTGGACCGCCGACCGGGACATCTGCAGGGAGGCGACTGTCCGCCGGTGCTGCAGAAGCAAGGGTAAAGCTTCCCGATAGAAAGCAGCTGCATCGGCCAGTTCGGGTGTATGCTCCACAAGTTTATTCAGTTGTCTTATAGGTGCCTCTACCTGCCTGGATATCTTATCTATTGTCACCCTCACCTCCCTGAGCCGCCAGGGTACGGAGCGCCCTGACCGTTTGATCCACCTCATTGCCCCCGCTGGCAAGAAAATTTTCGATCTCCTGGTGCAGGTGGAACAACATACCGTGTAGCATGGCAACCTGGAGCGGATCATCCATTTGTCGCCAGACATCTTCCTGGCTAGCGGTCTCCAGCCATTGACCCAGGCGTTCCATTGTCTTCAGGGCGTCATCAACAGACCGGTCTCGCTTCCTTGAGCCCGGGCTAAATACTTCTCCCTGGCCGTCTCTTCCTGCCATAGACCACTCCCTTTGTCAGACCCCTATCTAAAGCAATCCCTGCCCGCCCAGAACGATGACCGTGCGCATGATCAATCCACCCAGCAGGATCAACGCCGACCCGAGGATGGTCAGGCCAGGAGAGGCCTTTATACCCCTGAACCCGGCTCTAAACTGCATGGTCAGCGGAACCACCAAGCCCAGCAGCAAGACACCTCCGATGAGCAAGAACCCGTTGATACCATTGAGCAGCGGCTGGGCAGCCGTACCCAGGAGCGCCAGGAACAACACCAATAACAGGATTTCTACAATTAAGGCAACATTGTCAGCCCGCTTCAAACGCGCCCATCCTTCGCCTATCCGGTTCCGGCTTAGAGCCATCCCTAACCCAACAGCAGCCATCCCGGTGGATGCCCCTGATGCCAGGAAAAGCGCTCCCAACATTGGATTGGTCGACCAGACCGGTATGTGAGAGGTTGCCAGCAGCACTCCCGTATAGGAGGCGACGAAAAAGCCGCTTATTGCGCCCAGGACCGCGTAGATCTTGCGTGGGATCCCGGAATATTTTTCACGCAGCGGCGCCCAGGGGAGGCGGCCAGTCTCCACCAGGGCGTCCAGGAACGACAGGAGACTGAACAACCCAAAGAAAAGCAGGCCATATGCGCCGATCGAGATGGGTGAATCCCAAACCGGCCAGGGCAAAAAGGTCTTACTATAAACCAGCATGTGCCAGAAACGCCCCGGTTGACCCAGATCGAGGGTCAGGAACAGTGCGCATATCAGGGCCAGCGGGAAAGCAATGTAATAACCCATCCGGGCGATCGGCCTGTCTTCGGGTCTGCCTACCAATTCGATGATTGCAGAGGTAAAGTATGCACCTCCGGCAATCCCGCCCAGGAAGAAATAACCGACGATCCACCATTCCCATTGTGGGATCTGCAGCTCGCCTATCATGGTTCCACCTTTTCTTCGGCCAAATTCTGGTTACTTCTCGAACCGCGCTCCCGAAAAGCGATGAGCGCCGAAAGCCCCAAGACGATGGCCGTGCCAATGCTGACCAGGGTATCGGAAATCAGGTTTTTCTGCGGAAGCTGTGGAGCGCGCGGCTGGCCGTATACCTCTGGGTCGTCCAATAACAGGTAAAAAACATTCAGGCCACCCAGGATATCCGTGTCACCATAAATCTGGGCCTGGTTAAACCCCTGCGTTTTTAGAGTCTCCACCCGCTGGCGGGCTTTCACGCGCAGCTCATCTACTTCACCGAAGACGATCGAGTCGGTTGGGCAAGCCTTGGCGCAGGCAGTTTCCAACCCATTGTGAATGCGGTCATCACAAAGGGTGCATTTATTCACCCGTCCGGTCTGTCTGTTATAACTGATCACCCCGTACGGGCAGGCAGAGATACAGGCACGGCAGCCATTACACACATCCTGCTGGACAATGACATTTCCCAGGTCAGTGCGCGCCAGTGCGTGGGTTGGACAAACCTCCAGGCAGCCAGCCTCCGCACAGTGCTTGCACGAGTCGCTCATCATATACCAGGCAACGTTCGAGCGGTCGGGGGTGATTTTTTCGATAAAGCGCACGTGCCGCCAGTTAGTAGCCGAGAGGTGGCCGGTATTATCGTAAGAGTTGCCTGTAAAATTGACCGCTTTCAAACGGCCATCCACCTCCTGGAAATGATCAGGCTCGCCCTCGAGGTTCTTCCACTCCTTGCATGCGACCTGGCAGACTTTACAGCCAATGCATATCGAGGTGTCTACAAACATTCCCTTAGCCATTGCACACCTCCCCTAAAGAGTCGTTGCACTGCAGGCTGTTGATATCGACGTCAGGAATATCAGCCTGGCTGGCGATCAATCTCTGCTGCAGCTCGGTGGCTGGCGCCGACCGGCGGCCTGGCCGGATATTGCACGAGAATACCTTGCCTTCGTGGATGGAAACATTGGGATCCGCAACCAGAGCGCTGATATCGTTGGTCACATCCCCACTTGCCAGACCCTGGTACCCCCAATGCCAGGGGATACCAATCTCGTGCACGGTTTTACCCTCGATCACAAAAGGCCGCATGCGCCGGGTGATCAACGCCCGTCCTTCCACTTCTCCACGCTTCGTGACAACTGTTACCCAATCGCCGTTGTTGATGCCCTTTTCATCTCCCAGCTCAGGGCTCATTTCGATAAACAGCTCAGGCATCAACTCCGCCAGCCAGGGCAGCCAACGGCTCATCGTACCAGACAGATAGTGTTCGGTCAGGCGATATGTGGAGACGACGATCGGAAACTGCTCCGCATCCTCCATTTCGTGATACGGGTTGCCTTTGACCGCCCAGGTCTTGGCAACCGGGTTGCGTTGCTGCTTGTAGACCGGATTCGTCACCGGTGATTCATACGGCTCATAATGGGTCGGTAGTGGTCCATCTACCGCTCCGCTGGGCGCAAATAACCAGAATTTGCCATCCGGTTTCATGATTGCCGGACTGTTTCCGCCAATCGCATCCAGACCGGTGCCGCCTTCCTTTGGCTCCGCATCGGGTTTCTTCGTAACGGGGAAGTCGATGCCATCACTGCCCGCATTGACCCACGCGCCAATGATGGGGTTGCCGTTGGCGTCCTTCTGTCCGGAGTCTTTGTTTGCATCCCAATAGGTGTATTTCTTGCGCTCGCTCCAGGGCATCCCGGCGGCGTCTGCCGAGGCGCGGCTGTACATGATATGGCGGTTCGCCGGCCAGGCAAAACCCCATTCCGGGCTCACCCAATCATCTGCCTTACGCGAAGCGGCCCGGTTTTTACCCTCCTCGGGGTAAACACCGCTGTAGATCCAGCAGCCACAGGCCGTCGAACCATCATCTTTCAGATCGGCAAAACCGGAGATCAGTTTCTTGTCAGCCCAGATATAGCCATTGATCTCGCGCATGATCAAATCCTGGCTGGGCTCATCTTTTACTTGCCACTCCTCGTTCTCTTCAGGATCCATATATTCCCAATACAGGTTTTGGATCGGCCAATCGCGAGGGTTATCGCTGTCTTGATAGAGTTCTTTCAGCTTCCTGCCCAGGTGGTAGGTGAACCACAGGTCGGTGCGCGCATCTTCGGGTGGATCGACAGCTTTGTCGTGCTGCTGCAGCAGGCGCTGGGTGTTAGTAAATGTGCCGGTCCCTTCGGATACATGTGCAGCCGGAAGGAAAAATACTTCGGTTTGGATCGTCGTGGGATCAACACCCGGGCGCTTCCAAAATGCGGCCGTCTCGGTCTCGAAGAAATCCCGCACCACCATCCATTCAAGATTGCCCATGGCAGTTCGCTGGAATTCCGCATTTTGGCCTCCAACCGCCGGGTTTTGGCCGATGGCCAGAAAACCTTTAATGCCTCCTTCATGCATCATGACAAACATGGGCAGATGGGAGTGATCCGCGCTGATCTTGGGTAGGTAGTTATAACCAAAATCATTCTCGGGTGTGGCCGCATCCCCGAACCAGGCCTTGAGCAGGCTAATGGCAAATTTTGGAAAGTTGAACCAGTAGCTGGTAGGCGGCGTCTCTGTCAGGATGTAATCCCGCAGGGTGTCGTGCTGCTTGCGCGCGTCGGCGGCATTGAGGTAGCCATTCCAGGAATGATAGAGGGTAGAGATATCGGTCGACCCCTGAATGGTCGCATGACCGCGCAAGGCTAAAATTCCACCGCCAGGACGGCCGATGTTCCCCAGCAGGGCTTGCAGCATCCCGGCCGTGCGGATAAATTGTACGCCAACCGTATGCTGTGTCCAGCCAACTGCGTAGGCAATCGCACTGGTCCGCTCCCGGCCCGAATTTTCAAGCAGCGTCTCAGCCACCTGGATAAACTTATCCCGCGGGCAGCCGCACACGTTTTCAACCATCTCGGGTGTATAGCGAGCGTAATGCCGCTTCAAGACCTGGAAAACAGTCCGAGAATCCTCCAGCGTTGGGTCGGTCTTCGGAATACCGGGCAGTAAAGCCGCTACCGCAGCATCATAGCGCTGCTCCTCGCCGGCAGGATGAGTGACGGGAGGATCGCCACGCTGGTAAGTCCAGGTCTTGGTATCGTACCGGCGGTTTTGAGTGTCGAAGCCTGAGAACAGACCGTCCAGATCTTCGGCGTCTTGATAATCGGGGCTTACCAAAGTCGCGGCATTGGTAAAGTTGCCAACATATTCCTTAAAGAAGGGATCGCTGTTCCACCGCTCGCTGTTGATCACATAATTGATCAACCCGCCCAGAAAAACAATGTCTGTACCGGCGCGGATCGGGGCGTGGATATCGCACATGGCGGATGTGCGCGTGAAACGCGGATCCACGTGCATCAGTTTAGCGCCTTTTTCCTTGGCTTTCATCGGCCAGCGAAATGCCACTGGATGACACTCAGCCATATTAGAGCCCATGATCATGATCGCATCAGAGTTAGACAGATCCCGGGCAAATGTGGTGGCTGCACCACGTCCAAAGGTTATCCCCAGACCGGGGACGCTAGCGGAGTGTCATATACGCGCCTGGTTTTCAATCGAAACTACCCCACAGGCGCGCATCAGCTTTTGGTGGACATAGTTCCACTCATCATCGATGGTAGCGCCACCCAGGGAGGCGAATGCCAGCACCTGGTTTACCGGCTTCATCTGGCCATTGATTTCGGCTTGCTCAATAAAGTTCTCATCCCGGGTCTTTTTGAAACGCTCGGCGATCATATCCATCGCCACTTCAAGATCGATATCTTCCCAGTGGTCCGAATTCGGTGCGCGATATTTGGCTTTGGTCCACCGCAAGGGGTTTACCGCTAACTGGTATGTGGCAGCACCCTTTGGACAAAGGGTGCCTACATTTACCGGGCTATCGTAATTGCCCTGGATATCAACCAGTTTTCCATTCGCAGCGGTAATAATTTGACCGCAGCCAACTGCACAATAAGGACAGACGCTGGGTACTTCTTTGCCCTCCTTAACAACCTGGGTTTTCACCAGTGTCTGAATGGGAGTGAGATCGATACCGAGACCAGCCAGTTCTGCAACCACGCCGCCGCTCAATGCACCGGCTGAGAGCTTCAGGAAACTACGTCGCGATACTTCCTGAGACATCTGCTCAACCCTCCTCTAAAAAAACAGTTATACCGCTTATATAGAATACAAAAATCCCCGAGGTCGATACCAGGGGGGTTAATTAAGTGATCGGGCGATCTACCGGAAACCAGTCTCGGTGGTGTTATCCCCGGGGTAAGCTGGTTAGGTGGCGGCTGAGTCCTATATTTTCAATATAGTAGCACAATAAATATAGTATGTCAATCTAATTTATCCATATTAATCAGGGCTTATTCCACGATTTCAATGAAAGTCCTGTTCCTGACCCAATATTCCAGGTAAGACTGCGCACACTTCTGTATAATTAAGAGAAATATTGTGGTCTTTAGTTTTAATTGTGTAGGAACTATGCCAAACCGGCTCAGTCAAGAGACTTCACCTTATCTTCTCCAGCACGCCGAAAACCCCGTGGATTGGTATCCATGGGGGAGCGAAGCTTTGGAGAAAGCCAGGCAAGAGGATAAACCCATCTTCTTGAGCATCGGGTATGCGGCCTGCCATTGGTGCCATGTCATGGCGCATGAATCGTTCGAAGACCCCCAGATCGCCGGGTTTCTCAACCAGAATTTCGTGAGCATCAAAGTGGATCGCGAAGAAAGACCCGATCTAGACAGTATTTACATGAACGCAGTTGTGGCCATGACCGGGCAGGGTGGCTGGCCCATGAGTGTCTTTCTGAATGCTGCCGGAGAGCCCTTCTATGGGGGCACCTATTTTCCCCCCACTCCTCGTTACGGGATGCCCTCTTTCCGCCAGGTACTGGAAGGTCTCCATAATGCCTGGGCCAACGAGCGCGAGCAGATCCAGGATGCCGGCAAAAAGCTGGCTTCCAGCTTGAAAGACAGCGTCCGCTGGGGCAGCCATCGCGCTCCACTGAACCCGGAGACGCTGGATCGAGCCTTCCAGACTCTGGTGGGCATGTACGACTGGGAAAAGGGGGGCTGGGGTGGTCCGCCAAAATTTCCACAGCCGATGGCGGTCGAATTCCTTCTGCGGATGGCCGCCCGCGGTCACAAAGAGGCCGTTCAGGCTGCTATCCATGTTCTTGATCAGATGAGCAGGGGGGGCATGTACGATGTGGTCGGGGGTGGCTTTCACCGCTACAGCACGGATGCCGATTGGCTTGTCCCCCATTTCGAGAAGATGCTCTACGATAATGCCCAACTTGCCCTGGTTTACCTGCATGCTTTCCAATTAACCGGAGAGGATCGCTTTGGGCAGATTGCCGCTGAGACCCTGGATTTCATCCAAAGAGAAATGACCCATCCACAGGGGGGCTTCTTCAGCAGCCTGGATGCCGATTCGGAAGGCGAGGAAGGGAAATTCTATGTCTGGTCCACCTCGGAACTATCTTCCAGTTTGTTCTCGCGGGAAGAGCTGGATCTGCTCGAAGCGGCATATTCTATCGCGGAGGGCGGCAATTTCGAGGGGAAACTGATCCTGCGCCGCCGCCAGACCGATGCGGAACTGTCGCGCGCATTTAACCGTCCGACCCCAGAAATACGCGCGCAGCTCAAACAGATCCACGCCAGGCTGCTCGCTGAGCGGTCCAAAAGAATCCGGCCGGGTACGGATGATAAGGTCCTGGTTGCCTGGAATGCCCTGGCGCTCCGTGCCTTTGCCGAAGCTGCCCGGATTTTAAAACGCGAGGATTATCTTCAGATTGCTATGCGCAATTCCCGCTTCATCCAGGGAAACTTGTTCGTAAACGGCCGCCTGATGCGTTCCTGGCGCGAAGGCCAGGCTCGCCAACCCGCATTCCTGGAAGATTACGCCGCCTTGGCAGTCGCCCTGTTCCACCTCTACCAGGCCGATCCTCGGGTTGAATGGTTCCAAATGGCCGCTCGGTGTATCCGGGATATCCAATCCGAATTTGCAGACCCTGCGGGTGGGTTCTTTGACACTGCCGGAGACCAGACCGACCTGATCCTCCGCCCAAAAGAACTTCAGGACAATGCTACCCCCTCTGGAAATGCCATGGCAGCCCTGGCGCTCTTGATGTATGCGGCTTATACTGATGATTCACTCTCGGTAGAGCAGAATGAATTGATGCTGGGCTCCCTCCAGGAAGCCCTGGCGAAATACCCAACCGCATTTGGCTATTGGTTGGCTGCTTTTGATTTTGCCGTTGGCCCGGTACAACAGATCGCTGTAATTGGATCGCCACAGCAGCCTGCCACCCAGGCCTTGCTGGCTGGAATCCAGGCCCGTTTTTTACCCCGTTCGATCCTGGCAGTTTCGGATTTTCCTCCCGATCCGCAAGCGCCGGGTTTGTTGGCGGACCGTCCCATGAAAAACGGCCTTCCCACGGTCTATGTCTGTCAGAACTTTGTCTGCCAGCTCCCGGTAAATACGCCCGCCGATCTGGAAACCCAGCTCGACCGGATTGGATAGCTTATTTCGCTGTTTCACTCATCCAGGGGTGTTTAGAAAATCAAGCAGTACCTGATTGAAAAGGATGGGTTGGTCGGCGGTCACCGCGTGCCCGGAGTGCGGAATGATCACTTGCTTCGCCCCCTGGATCTTATCCGCCATAGCCCGCTGCAGAATTGGTGAAACGGTGGAATCGTTCTGCCCGGTCACAACCAGGGTGGGAATCTTGATCTCCTTCAACCGCCTTTCCACATTGAAAAATCCTAATGAACGCATCGCAGACCGGTACACGCGCGGGTCTGCCTGGAGGATCTGACCGACGAGGATGCGGCGCATTGGGCTCTGTTTCGGATCAGGGAAGATCCGGGCGGCCACAAATTCAGCCTGGGCATGCGGCCCCATAAACTGTACCGTCAAAAAACGGCGCACAAAGTAATAAATTTGCTTCCAGTTTTGCGCTCGCAGCCTGGCAAAGGTATTGACCAGCACCAGCCTATCGGTTTGTTCAGGGTGATCGAGGGCCAGCTGTAAGGCGATGGTTCCTCCCATCGAAATTCCCACTACCGCGAGAGGACAAAGATCCAGGCTCTGTAGTAAATCGCTTACCCAGCCGGTTACCCGGCGGATATTCCAGCGCTGATCCAGACAATTGGAATTGCCAAAACCGGGGATATCTGGCGACACCACCCGAAACCCCGCCTCGGCGAGCTCCGGGATTTGGAGCTGCCAGGAATCGCCCGTGGCTCCCAGGCCGTGCAGCAGGACGACTGCCCGACCCGCAGAAGGATTATCATCCCGGTAAACCATCTGTCCCCCGTGCCCGGATTGGAGATCATAGACCGGCATCACTCACACTCCCCAGGCTTATCCACCGATCTGGGCCATTTTACGGCTGGAATCCAGCTCCTTTTCAAACAGGGTATGCCCGGCGGGTTTGGATTGGATCGCCTGCTCGAAATAAGGTGTCAGATCTTCACCGCGCTTTAGAGCGTCGCGCAGCGGAATTTCCAGGTTATTGAGCAGGCACGGCCGCAGATGCCCATCCGCGGTCAGTCGTAATCGGTTGCATACCCCGCAGAAATGCTCTCCGACCGGCGAGATCATCCCGATGGTTCCTGCAGCCCCTGGGATCTGGTATATTTTTGCAGGACCGCAGCCATCCGGTCGAGGGATTTCTTCCAAACCCAGCGGCGACAAACGACTACGGATCTGATCGACGGGTAGATAACGCTCAGCGGCCGCCGGAAATCCCGGTCCCCAATCCTGGGCATTCCCCACCGGCATAAATTCGATAAAACGGATTTGCCAGGCATGCTCTATTGTCAAACGCGCCAGGTCGACCAGCTCGTCATCATTCATGCCCTTGACCACCACCGCGTTGACCTTGATGGGCTGTAAACCGGCCTGTTCTGCCGCCAGAATTCCTCGCCAGACCTCATCCAGCACGCCACCCCGGGTAATCCGCGAGAATTTTTCAGGGTGTAAAGTATCCAGGCTGATGTTAACCCGCTGTAAACCGGCCTCGGCAAGCGATTGGGCCATTTTTTCCAACAAGAGGGCATTGGTAGTCAGGCTGATCTCTTCGATCCCAGGGATAGCCTTCAATTCCCTCACCAGGGCCGGGAGTTCTCTTCGAACGAGGGGTTCCCCTCCGGTCAACCGCACCTGGCGGATCCCGAGTTTCACCCCGGCGCTGACGACTTCCGTGATTTCTTCATAAGACAGGATTTCCTGATGAGGTTTCCAGGGAATACCCTCAGAAGGCATACAGTAAACACACCGGTAGTTACACCGGTCGGTCACAGAGACTCGTAGATAGGTAATATTCCGCTGAAATCGATCGATCAACATCAGGTGATCTCCACGCTCACCAGGTTCAAGGCATCGGGCAGTTCGGACCCATCCCACCGCGAACGCCGCTGTCGCTCGATGCTGAGCTGCTTTGTACCCGAAGCATCATAAAAATCTGTACCATAGTTTTATCACAATCTCACCACCGCAAACAACCGATAACTATCACGGTTTTGCCATACACCTGTAACTGAAACCTTGACGAAACCAGCCGCCGCGGATAAAATCCCAAGCCGTGTATGAGAACGGTTTGCCTGTGCACGCCCTAACCTCCTTGTCGGTAAGCCGCTCTCCAGGATAGATCTTGACCATATCCAATAACCCATATTCTGAATGAGCGAGGGTAATCCCATTCTGGGGTGAGAGGCGCTCAAAGGAAAACAAGATGGAAAAAAATGTTCTGAATGCAGTCCGCCGGACAGTAACCGGCAAAAAGGTAGGCGCGCTGCGCCGTGAAGGAAAACTTCCTGGCATCCTTTATGGACACAACATAGCCGCCACTCCAATTTTGATGGATCTGCGCGAGGCCTCGCGCATCCTGCCTTCCCTGACCGCCTCCAGCCTGGTGTCGATCCATCTGGACGGAGCGGAGCACTCCGTCCTGGTGCGCGAAAAACAGCGCGACTTTATCCGCGGCACCTTACTGCATGTAGATTTCCAGGTAGTCTCCCTGACCGAGAAGATCCGCACAAACGTGAATATTATTCTGCAAGGTACCTCACCAGCCGTCAAAGATTTCAACGGTTTGGTGATGACCGGTTTGACTGAGTTGGAAGTTGAAAGCTTTCCCCAGGATTTACCCGAACGCTTCGTGGTCGACATCTCCAACCTGGCCAATATTGGCGATGGGATCTATGTTCGCGATATTCCCACCCCGGCCAATGTAGAGATCTTTGGCAACCCGGATGAAATGGTTGTTCTGATCGCCACTTCCGGTGTTGAAGAAGAAGAGGTTGTAGAAGCTCCGGCCGTCGAAGAGCCCGAGGTTATCGAAAAGGGCAAGAAGGAAGAAGAAGACGAAGAGTAGCCAACGGTCAGAAAATCCCCGCTCTTTCGAGCGGGGATTTTTTATTCCATTGATTTACTCGATCAGCTTCAAGACTTTCAACAGGATGCGGGTCATCCTCGCGCTTGCTCCCCACAAGATCTCCCCATCATAGGGTTGGTAATAGATCACCAGGAGGGTTGCGTTTCGTTGTGGGTGAAAAAATGGGCGCTCTTCCGCGTTGGCGGGATCTGCCAGCCAGGCCAGCGGGATCGTAAATACACGGCTGACTTCCGCCTGGCTGAGAATGAATGGGAAAGGCCAGCGGATCACTCCAACCACGGGGGTTACAAGAAATGAGGTAATCGTGAGCATCTGGTCGAGATTTCCCAGGATACGCACATCGGATGGCAAGAGCCCGATCTCTTCGTTTGCCTCCCGTAGAGCGGTCTCTTCCAGGCTGTTATCCACAGGTTCCCATGCCCCACCCGGGAATGCTACCTGGCCCTTATGATCCTGGACGGTTTCCGTCCGGCGCGTATACACCAGGTGCCACTCGCCCTTGATCTTTGCCAGCGGCATTAACACCGCCGCTTTACGAAAAGGACCTGTCATCCCGGTCTGCTCGGCCACGATACTGGGCTCGCCTTTTACCGGGAAGGTTCCCCGCTGGAGGAGATCGCGGATTGCCGCTTCAGACAGGTCAGTCGACCGCTGTAGTTCAGGGTTCAACGACTCTCTCCTCTGACAACCGAACCGCAGAATTCACAAACCGCGGTTTGTGGGTCGATCCAATCGACCTCATCAGGCCGGAGTGGAGCCCCGCAGCCCGGGCAGTTCGGCGGCAGTGCCGGAAACCCGGGTATCCTTCCATCGGAAATCTTGCCAGGGGAACCTGTGTCGAGCCCAACCGACTCCATCCAGGTCTTGACCCGTTCAGCCTCCGGGTGGAGACCTTGCTGGCCCAGCTCTACAATCAACTGCTCGCCGCGCTGCTGTGCAAGATCGGTCATATCCTGATCATAAAGCAGTTTTAATCCCTGGAGCAGCAAATCGACCCCGTAGCTAATATTCCCGGCCAGTATAGCCGCGCGACCCGCCTGGAGCAGCAATCGGAAGGATCTCGGATATCCCCTCCTTCTGGATTCTACCGCCAGGTTTTCAAACAAAGCTGCCGATTCAGAATAAGCGCCTCGCGCAAATAATGCGTGCGCCCGGCGCAGGATTCGCATCCCTGGGCCGAGCAGGTGGATCTCTGGAAGAATCCTCCGCCGTAAAATCCCTCTCCGTCGTCTCATGCTTGTGCCCCTTCTGAGTTTTAAGGAATCTCTTCTGGATCTAAACCTATACCCACCTCGGCTACCAGCAGCTCACCCTGTTCATCTTTGATCGGGATAATGGGCCGCGCGAAGATCAGGAAGCCGGTGTGGGCCACCATCCGGTCTACGGGCCGGAAGCGTTCCGGTTCTGGTTTGTAATACCGCAGCAAAATTTCACACACATCGATAAAGGCAAAATCATTTATCCGCAGCGCAATCAGCAGCCGCGAGATCTGGTTGGTGGTCGGCAGGATACATCCAAAGAAACCGCCCGGTTTCAGTGCCGCGCGTGTTTGGGGAATATAATCATATGGATTGGCCACATCCAGGAAGAGCGCATCCACCCCGGTTTCTTCGAAACCGTTTCCAATATCTCCTTCTTTGAACTCAACTCGCTCATCTAATCCGAGCTTTTTTAAATTGGAACGGGCCAGTTTTTGAAATTCCGGCCTGATTTCATACGTGGTTACCTTGCCCTGTGAACCCACGGAATAAGCCAGGGCAGTCGTCAGGGATCCTGATCCGGTTCCAGCTTCCAGAACGTGTTGGCCCGGACCGATCCCCAGGGATACCAGGACGAACCCGATATCCTTCGGATACAGGATCTGGGTGGTTCTGCGCGTACCTTTCAAAACGTCCGCCAGAGCTGGCTGCAGCAAGAAAAATGGGCTGCCATTGTGGCTTTTTACCTGGCTTCCCCAGGGTAACCCGATCAAGTCATCGTGTTTTAGCACCCCTCGATGGCTCTGAAAGGTCGCCCCGGCTTCCAGGCGGATAATGAAATGCTTATGGCTCAAACCGACCAGTTGTGCCAGGTCGCCATTTTGTGCGTGGGTTCCATGCAGGTTCCAGCTCAACCGTTGACTCCTGTCTCCGTAAACTCGGGATTAATGGATGTAGATAACCACCTTTAAGGTCGCGGTCGATATGGCCGCCGGGCCGCTTTCATTTCCCGGGTGATTATTTCCATGCACTAATTGTACCTGACTTACCAGCCGTACGGATGATACCAGTTTTCAAGAAAATGAGGCTTGACAATGTTTGTTAATATGGTTAAAATTTGATTAAGTAACATGGCAATTCTGTTTTTCATAGAACACATTGAAATCCGGCCTTGATTGGTGTTAATTCAGGCCGGATTTCCGATTCCTGGCCTCTGAAAACCAATCAATAAACGGACCCAACAGACCTGCCTGTACTATCCACTCTCTCTTTTTTTGTAACCAGGAGTCGAACAAATGAACGAACGCGTCACCGGCACAGTCAAATGGTTCAACACCAGCAAAGGCTATGGATTCATTCAACGCACGGGTGAACCGGATATTTTCGTCCATTACAGCGCCATCCAGTCTGAAGGATTTCGCAATCTTGAGGAGGGTCAAAAGGTCGAATTTACTATAGAAAAAGGTCCCAAAGGTTTACAGGCAGCAAATGTAAAACTTGTCTAACCCCTGACGATAATCAAAACAAACCCCTCTCGCTCGAGAGGGGTTTTCTGTCCTATTGGCGGTCGATCTGAACCAGGCTCAGCCAATGGCCTATGGCGAGGAAGATAAAACTCCCAATAGTTGCCATTCCCAGGTTCAGCGAGCCCACTGTGGCGAATGTCCAACCAAGCTGCCCCCCCACAATATGGCCGATCCAAAATCCCACCCAGCTCAAAACCAGGTAGAGGAACAACCTTCCCAGGTTTCCCCCTCGCCAGAGATGGAATGCGGAGCCATATAAAGAAGAGAGCACGATTCCCAATACGATCCCCGGTGTTGTCATAGTGTGATTTCCTCCCGAATTGTGAATGGAAATGGGCCTCCGGATTATGCGGCGATAATCCCCCCACCCAGGCAGACTTCGCCCAAATAAACGACGACCATCTGGCCCGGGGTAATGTCACGCAGGGGTTGGTCGAATTCCACCCGGAATCGATCCTCTCCAACCGGTGACAGCTCACCCCAGGCATATTCAGCTTTATAACGTATTTTAATTTGAGCCCGGAAAGGCTTATCCGGGGCAGCGCCTGAAACCCAATTGACCGAGTCGGCAGTCAGACTGCTCCTTCCCAATTCTTCTGCATGCCCGACGATTAAAGTATTTTGGGTTATATCTTTCTCAAGTACATAAAGCGGTTCGGGAGCCGCAACTCCCAGACCTTTCCGCTGCCCGATGGTGTAGAAGGCCAATCCATGGTGCTGTCCAAGCGTTTCGCCATTCCGGGTGCGAATGGGACCCGGCTGCTGGACCTGTGGAGCGTGCTCGCTGAGGAACCGGCGGATATTCCGGTCGCCGACAAAACACAGATCCTGGCTGTCGGCCCTTTCGGCTACAGACAATCCGGTCTCCCGGGCAATCTCCCGGATCTCGCTTTTTTGATAAGCGCCGACCGGGAACATTGAGCGGCTGAGCTGTGCCTGGCTTAGACCGCTCAACACATAGGATTGGTCTTTATTCGCATCGATCCCGGTTAACAACTCTTGCTGCCCGGTTTCCGTTGAACGAAGCCTTGCATAATGACCGGTAGCCAGAAAATCTGCGCCGAATTCGCGCGCGTGCTGCATCAAGAAACCCCACCGGATATGCCGGTTGCAAACCAGGCACGGATTGGGGGTAATGCCTTTTTCGTATCCATCTAAAAAATATTGGACGACCTTGGAACGGAAAGTATCTTTTGCATCGATGGCATAGAACGGGATCCCCAACCTGGCGGACACCCGCCGGGCCTGCGCCATCGCATCTGGGGTACAGCAGCGGTTGCTTTCCTCCTGACCAGTTTCGCTCCACAGGCGCAGCATCATCCCGGTAACCCGGTAACCCTGCCGCACCAATAGAGCTGCTGCTACCGAACTGTCCACGCCCCCGCTCATTGCCACAACCACATTCTGCGGGTTATTCATACAACCAACCTTTCCAATCCCACGCGGTCCTCACGAAAGCTGCCTTACCCGATCCACAATCCGCGGCAAAACCTGCAAAAATTGATCGACCTCGCCAGGCTGGGTCTGGTGACCCAGCGTAACTCGGAGAGATCCCAGCGCCCAATCCCGCGTCAGTCCCATTGCGGTTAATACTTCAGAAGGTTCCGGGTTCCCGGTCTTGCACGCCGACCCGGAGGAGCACGCAAACCCGGCCGAATCCAACATCATCAGCAAGGTATTCCCGTTGACGCCCTGCAGTACAAAACTGGCATGGTTGGACAGCCGCCGGTCAGAATGCCCGGTTAACCGGGCATTGGGGATCTCCTCGAGCACCGTCCCGATGATCCTGTCTCGCAGGGGCTGGGTTTTGCTCGAACGAGCCTGGGTTTCGAGCTGGGCTAATTCAAGGGCTTTGGCCATACCCACGATGTAGGGCACGTTTTGTGTGCCGGCTCTCAAGCCCGATTCGTGTCCTCCTCCGGTCTGCGCGGGAACCAGCCTGACCCCTTTACGAATGAACAAGGCGCCCACCCCTTTGGGGCCGTAAAACTTATGCGCGCCAATCGCGAATAAATCCACATGGAGGGCCTGGATATCCATACGGAGATGAGCGGCTGCCTGGACCGCATCCGTATGGAATAATACCTCTCGCTCGCGGCAGATCAGGCCAATCTCCGGTATGGAATTGACCGTCCCAATCTCATTATTTCCAAATATGACCGAAACCAGCGCTGTAGAAGGCCGGATCCTGCGCTGGACATCCGCCGGGTTGACCTGACCGTTCCCGTCTACCGGCAGCATTTCCAGTTCGAAGCCGTAATACTCCGCCAGCTGCTGGGCGGTATGTGAAACGGCGTGGTGCTCTACCGGACTGATCAGGATATGTCTGGCGCCGCGCCTCTGCTTCTCGGCCAGGGTTGCTCCACGTAAAGCCAGGTTATCGCTTTCGGTTCCACACCCGGTAAAAATGATCTCATCTGGCCGGCAGTTTAGCGAACGTGCCATACTTTCCCGCGACTCTTCCAGGGCTGCCTCTGCCTGCTGTCCAAAGGTATGGACCGAGGAGGGGTTCCCATACATTTCCTGGAAGTAAGGCAGCATGCTGTCCAACACCCTCGGGTCGACCGGTGTTGTGGCGGCATAATCAAGATAAATTTTAGGCGAAATGCTCATTATTTCCACTCAACTTTATCTGATTAATTCCCCTGATTATAGCACGATCGTACAACCTTTCAGCCAGAGACCGCGCCTGGGTCTCCCAGGATCCATCGATTAATGAAATATGGACCTCTTTGATCTAAACTGCCTTGCACCTGAGTAGCCTCCCTTGATATAATAATATCGCTTGTTATGATTCTCACTTTTCGGAGGCATTATGTCTCAAATCATTCGGTTCGGTACGGATGGTTGGCGGGGGTTGATCGCTGCTGATTATACATTCGATAATGTCCGCCGCTGTGCTCAGGGATTTGCTTCGTATTTGCTCAAACATGGGAAAAAAGGCCAGTGGATTGTAATCGGGCATGACAAACGTTTTCATTCCGAGAATTTTGCCCTGGCGGCTGCCGAAGTTCTGGTGGGCAATGATCTGAAGGTCTATCTAACCCAGGGCCCCACCCCGACTCCGGTGATCGCCTTCTCGGTAGTTCATAAGAAAGCCGGTGGGGCAATCAACATCACCGCGTCCCACAATCCTCCGACCGATAATGGATTTAAAGTTCGCGATGAAAACGGGGGCGCCATCGATCCCGAAGGCCTCAAGGAAATCGAGGCGCTGATACCGGCCTCCGTTGACCAGGTAAAAACAGGTCAGGCCGTCGATGCGCTCCACCGAGGTCTCATCGTGCGTTTCGATCCTGCCCCAGACTATATCGAGCATATCCAGAAATTGATCGATCTCCAGCCGATCCGCGATGCGGGCCTGAATGTTCTCGTGGATGCCATGTGGGGGAATGGCGCGGGCTGGTTTACCACCCTGCTGTCGGGCGGGAAGACTAAAATTACCGAGATCCACAACGAGCGCAACCCGATTTTTCCCGAGATGACCCGGCCCGAACCGATCCCACCCAACATCGATGTGGGTTTAAAAACGACGGTCGAGCTGGGTGCAGATGTGCTGATCGTCACGGATGGGGATGCCGACCGGCTGGGGGTTGGCGATGAAAAGGGCAACTTTGTCAACCAGCTCCAGGTTTATGCTTTACTGGCCCTTTACCTTCTCGAAGTGCGCGGCCAACGTGGCCCGATCGTTAAAACCCTTTCGACAACCAGTATGTTGGAAAAACTGGGAAAACTTTACCAGGTCCCGGTCTATGAAACCGGAGTAGGTTTCAAATATGTCGCCCCGAAAATGATGGAGACTGATGCCATGATCGGCGGCGAAGAATCGGGCGGGTATGCCTTCCGCGGCAATGTTCCGGAACGGGATGGGATCCTGGCCGGCCTGTATCTTTTAGATATGATGGTTCGCTTGAAGCGCAAACCATCCGAATTGATCGACCTGCTCTACAGTAAGGTCGGCCCCCACTATTATGACCGGGTGGATGTCAAATTCAACGGAGATCGCCAGGCACGTGAAGAGCTGATCCTTTCAGCAAATCCCAAGACAATCGGCGGTTTGAAATTTACCGGGTTGAACACGATGGATGGTTATAAATTTTCCCTTGAGGATGGCGGTTGGCTGTTGATCCGTTTTTCTGGGACCGAACCGATCATGCGGGTGTATACAGAGACAACTCACGCGGATTCCGTCCAGGCTATCCTCGATGATGGTTTAAAGATCGCGGGTCTTCAGTAGTTGTGCCCCCTGGCTGATACTCACTGTCACCTGGATTTCGCGTCTTTCTCTGAAGACCGTCTTGAAGTTCTGGAACGTGCCTGGGAGGCGGGCCTCACCCATATCCTGAACCCGGGGATTGACCTTTCCAGCAGCCTGGCTGCCGTCCAGTTAGCGGAGACCCATCCTGGCCTCTTCGCAGCGGTGGGTGTTCATCCGAATGACGCCCGGACTTGGGATGAAACCACCCTGGAGCGGCTTGCCGGGTTGGCCCGCCACCCAAAGGTCGTGGCGATTGGTGAAATTGGCCTGGATTATTATCGAGACCGGGCGCCGGCCGGTTTACAGCAGGAAGTATTTCTTGCCCAGCTCAACCTGGCTGAGCGGGTTGGTTTACCGGTCATTATCCACTCACGCCAGGCAATCCAGGATACCTTGCGGCTGCTTGGAGAATGGCATGCCCGGTTGGTGACAAACGGTTCGCCATTAAAAGAGCGACCGGGTGTGCTCCATTCATTCGAAGGGACCCTTCAGGATGCCCTGATTGCAGCCCGGTATAATTTTATCGTCGGGATTGGCGGACCGGTCACTTTTCGGAATGCCGCACAAAAGCATGACCTGGTTTCTGGACTGCCGATAAACCAATTGGTTCTGGAGACTGACGCTCCTTTCTTGACACCCCATCCTTACCGGGGACGCAGGAATGAGCCGGCTCACGTCCGGTTAGTCGCAGAGGCAGTCGCTGCGCTTCAAAACCAACCCTTTTCGACCGTGGCTGAGGTGACCTCCGAAAACGCAGCCCGCTTGTTTGCATGGAGTCTCTAGATTGGCGAAAATTGCATTTTTTTCACCCGTACAAGAAGGGATACTTGAAGTCGAGAACCTCATCCGCTCGCAGGCGGACGGATTTCATCCGGATCTGCGCGCTGCCCTGGATCTGCTGCTTTCCTCAGGTGGGAAACGCGTCCGGCCCGCGCTTACCCTGTTGACCGGATCTATGTTGGGGGCAGCGGATGATCGGCTGGTAACCCTTGGGGCAGCCATCGAGCTTCTGCATACGGCTTCGCTTGTCCATGACGATTTGATTGACAGTTCGCTCTTACGCCGGGGAACGCCTACCCTGAACTCGAAATGGTCCCCGGGGGCGACTGTTTTAACCGGTGATTTCATCTTTGCGCGGGCCGCAAAACTGGCCGCTGAAACCAACTCGGTCGAAGTCATGAAGTTGTTTGCGCAAACGTTGACCATCATCGTCAATGGTGAGATTACCCAGCTCTTCTCTACCGGCTGTCATTTCAATCGTGAGGATTACTACGAACGGATCTATGCGAAAACTGCCTCGTTATTCGAGACGGCGACTACCGCCGCGGCATTGATCAGCCCGGTGGATGAGCAGACTGTAGAATGTATCCGCCGTTACGGCTACGAAATCGGCATGGCATTCCAGATCATCGACGATATTCTGGACTTCACTGCCGATCCTATGCTGCTTGGTAAACCGGTGGGCAGCGATCTGCGCCAGGGATTGGTGACCCTCCCTGCTATTTACTATGCCGAAAGTCACCCCAACGACCCGGATGTGCAGGCCTTGATCAAAGGGTCGTGCGGCGGAGATGAGAGCTGTACTTCCCGGCTGGTAGAATCGATCCGAACCAGCAGCGCAATCCAGGCTGCCCATAATGAAGCCCGCGGGTTCGTCCAGCGTGGGTTGGCCGGGTTGAAAATGCTCAAAGATGGGGTCGAGCGGCAGGCTATGGAGGAACTGGCCCTATATATCGTGGACCGCCAGCAGTAAAGAACCGACCTCGTTGGATCAGGTTATTCATTTATTTCCAAACGAGGTCAAAACCGGATAGATCATAAAGGCACCCCAACAACCGGGATTGGGGTGCCTTCTTTATCGGCTTTTCTAGAAAGATGAAAAACCGTTCTTGCCCGCGCTTATGGATTGCTGACCGGGCGTTCGCTCAGGGTAACATCGAGCTGGATCTCCTGGCTGCCGCGTTGGATGGTCAGGCTCACTTCGTCTCCGGGTTGGTGTCTGGCAATTAGGCCGCGCAGTTCCTCGTAAGACGCAGTAGATTGCCCGTCAAAACTAGTGATCACATCCCCACCCAATAAGATGATCTGGCCGTCGATGGAAGCTTCCTGGCTGCCACCCCGCAGGTTAGCCTGCTCGGCAGCGCTGCCCGGGAGTACCTCTTGGATCAGTACACCCTGTACATCTTCCGGAAGGTCCATCTCCTGCGCGATAGCGGGCGTCAGGGTGATCCCGGTAATCCCCAGCGAGGCTGTCCCGGTCGGGTTCGGGAGTTCGACAGCCGCCTGCTGGCTTCCAGGGCGTGTCCCCAGGCTTACGTCGATCGTGCTTTCCCGGCCATCCCGGAGGATGGTTAGTTGAATGGTCTGGCCGGGAGATGTCCGCTTGACAAGATAGCTGACCAGTTCATCAAAACTTTTGACCTCTTTTCCATCGATCGCGGTGATTACATCTCCTCCAACGGCGAGCTGACCGCCATTTTGATTTACCTCACGGCTGCTGCCGCGCAGGCCGGCTTTCTCAGCCGGGCCGTCCGGGTTAACTTCTCCAACCAGGATACCGCGCTGGTCTGGATTCAGGTCCATCTGCGTGGCAATCTCGGCGGTCAGGCTGGTCCCACTGATCCCCAGCCACGCATAATCGAAATGTCCGCTCTGGATCAAAGCCGGGACGACTCGCTGGACGATCGCTGAAGGGATCACGAACCCAATCCCGGCCGAAGCGCGCACCGGTGATTCGATCGCAGCCGTGACACCGATCACCTGTCCCAGGTCATTGACCAGAACACCGCCCGAATTACCCGGGTTGATGGGAGCGTCGGTTTGGATTACGTCCGGGATCGAGTAAGTCGCCCCGCCCAGGGTCGCCGAATCGACCGGCAGCGAGCGGCCCAGCGCGCTGATAAATCCCACGGTTTGGGTGCCTGCCAGGCCAAACGGGTTCCCAATGGCAACAGCCAGCTGCCCCACCTGGACAAGATCAGAATCGACCAGCTGTACCGGAAGCAATCGGTTCGCATCGACGTCTACTTTGACAACCGCCAGATCACTGTTCAGGTCTGTGCCAACCACCTGGCCTTCAACCGTAAATCCATCCGAAAATGTGACCGAAACCTGTTGGGCGTTCTCGACCACATGGTTGTTGGTTACAATGTGGCCTTCTTTATCCCAGACAAACCCGGACCCTTCTCCCTCCTGGAGAGGCTGGGCAGGGGCTTGTTGCGGGTCGCCTGGCAGCGTAAACGGCAGTGTATTCCCAGCCGCAGCCAAGGATACGACCCGGATATTTACGACCGAAGGGTTAACCTTTGCGTAGATCTGCTGGAGAGTCTCCTGCATCGCCTCCCAGTTGCCAATCACCGCCGGTGGGTTGACCGGTGGGCTCGCCTGCTCCACAGGCGATGGGGTAGCTTGAGCCGCTGAGGGAAGCGAAAATTGTTCTTCGATTTTATTTCTGGCTGTATCAGCCATCTGCAGCGCCAGGTTTACGGGTCCGCAAGCTGTTACCAACATCCCCATGACGAGCACTACAGCAAAGATGGGAAATACTTTATAACGCAACATAAAAGATCCTCCTACGGATTTATCCGAAAATTGTTGTTAGGGTGTTTGTGCGGCCGGAGGTCCGGCCGCACAAACACCCAAGAAAAATATTTTTCGGATAGGTTCCAAATCTATTCCTTTACCAGGAACAGAATATCACGGAGGATCGGAGAAATCCTTACGCGAGGTTAATCACAACCTTATGGATTGCTTAAGAAAGCGGTTCGATGGGTATCTGGATCGTAAAGCGGCTGCCCTGACCGGGTTGGCTGTCGATTACCAGGTTTCCCCCATGGGCCTCCACAAGGTCTCGAGTAATCGTCAATCCCAACCCCATCCCGTCCGAGAAGCGTCTTGCCGACCGGCCGCGGTAGAAAGGAGAGAAAACCTTGCCCTGCTCTTCAGGCTCGATCCCGGGTCCATTGTCTTCCACCTGGATCGAACAGGTTTCAGGTTCTACCAGTACCCGCATCGTCACAGTGCCCCCGCTGGGCGTATAGCGGATCGCATTACTCAGCAGGTTGCCCAGGGCTTGCGCGAGGCGGTCGGGGTCGGCCTTCAAGGTGGGGAGCTGCTCTGGAGTCTCGCTCATCCACTGCAAGCCTTTTTCGTTCGCTGCTTCCCTCCAGGGTGCGCTGACCAGGGGCAGCCAATCTGAAAGAGGTACTGCCTGGAGATTTAATTCCAGGGGACCCAGTACCTGATCGTGCAGGTGAGATAGATCGTCCAACAGGCTCTGTAGACGATCGAGCTCACCATCCATCCCGGCGAGCAGCTCTTTACGCAGCTCGGGTTCCTCGTCTGCCCCTCCACGGAGCGCCTGCACCGCTGAGTGTAAAGCCCCCAATGGGCGACCCAGCTCATGCACCAGGTTGGCCAACAGCCTGCGGCGGCCTCCTTCCAGGGTCCGCAGGCGCTCGAGCAGTGTGTTAAAAGCCCGTTCCAGGGAGCGGATCTCTTCGGGCCCGGTTTCTTCGATTGGGCTGAGCTGCGGGCTGACCGTGACTTGAGATACAGCCTGGGTGAGCTTGCGCAGCGGCCTGGCGATGTCGGTCGCCAGTATCGAACCAAGAATGACGCCCAATAACAGGCAGCCTGCCAGGACCCAGACGGTAGCCCTACGCAGGGCCTGCGCCCGCTCATAAACGACGCTTAATGGGTTATCCAGCCGGACAACCCCTAATAAACGCCGGCTGGGAGTGATCACGGGGACCAGGACTTCGGAAACCTGTGAATCTTTGTAATTGATCTGGGGATCGGTGTCGCCCTCCAGCAGGCGCTCGATATTTTCCTGGTTGAAAACCTGACCAATCAATCCGGAATCATTCGCATCACTGGATACCAGAAGCCGCCCGGTGGGATCGAGCAGCATCACCTTGGCGGTTACCCGCGGGCTGACCTGGTTGACAAAAGCCTGTGCCCGGCTGGGATCGAACCAGATCTCTGTATAGGCTCCCGCCACTTCAGCTACCAATACCGACTGCCGGACGAGCTCATTGGTATAGTTCGCCAGCAGGAGCTGTGTTTCAAGCAAATATAAAACCGCAACCCCGATTACCGGGATGATCACCAGGATAGGCAGGATGTGGCTGACGATCAACCGGCTACGCAGACTGCGCATGCTTTTCCTCCCCAGGTATATATTTATATCCCAAACCTCGCACAGTAACGATCCGGCTGGGGTGCATGGGGTCAGATTCAAGCTTTTCCCTCAGCCAGCGAATATGGACGTATACCACCTGGGGTTGGCCCTGGTATTCAGCTCCCCAAACCTGGGCCAGCAAATCTTCGGTTGTAACCAGCTTCCCCGCGTTGATCGCCAGGCTGTAAAGCAGATCGAATTCACGGGGAGCAAGATCCACCTTATTTTTCCGTAGGATCACTTCATGCGCTCCGGGGTCGATGGACAGGTCTCCAACCTGGATGATTTCGGGCTCGAGGTGTGGGACCGCCGCTGCCTGGGTTCTGCGCAGTACGGCTTTAATATGGGCCAGCAGAACATCCACATCGAATGGTTTGGTAACGTAATCATCCGCGCCAAGCTCGAGACCCATGATTTCATCCAGCTCCCGTCTCCGAGCAGTCAGCAGGATCACAGGCACCCCCAGCTGATCCCGGATCTGCCTCAGCGCTTCCAGGCCATCCATCCCCGGTAAGCCGATATCCAGGAGTACGATATCGGGTCTCTCCTTACGGATCATCAAGATCCCATCTTCGGCACTCGCGGCTGCCCGGACAGAAAATCCTGCACGCTCCAGGTTGAATGTCAGGCTGCGGCGCATGAGCGCATCGTCATCCACCAGGAGAATATTCTTTGCCATCGACCAAGGTACCTTTCCTTTTGAAAGAATTAACCCAATTTTGCAACAATTATAGTCCGGACAGGCCGGTTGGGTATGCTATAATCTGAACCTGGTGGTTGTCAGACAATACTGCCAGATGACATATCCAAATAGTGTACTAATTCACTTGCTTAGTCAGGTCGATCAAATTAGACTGCTAGGTGTTGATCATTACTACGAACAGAGGCGTGTATGGATTGGACAATTCCCGTTATTATCCTTCAACTCATTTTCTTGGAAGGCATTCTTTCGATCGACAATGCAGCGGTTCTGGGAGCCATGGTTGCCCCACTTCCGGATAACCTGCCGATCGTATGGCCGCGTGCCCTGGCCCGGTTTGGGGAGTCTATACATAATTTGCTTGGTAATCAGCGCACCGCCGCTCTCCGCGTAGGTTTATTAGGCGCGTATCTTGGGCGTGGGTTGATGCTGCTGCTTGCTACAATCGTGATCCAGAATCCCTGGTTGAAAATATTAGGAGCTGCTTATCTGATCCGGCTGGCTTTCGACAACCTGGGCCAGGCACAATCTGGCGAAGACGATTCGCATGTGCGTCCTGTGGAAGGTGCGTCTTTTTGGGGTGTCGTTCTGACCGTCGAGCTCACCGATCTGGTCTTCAGCCTGGACAATGTGGTCGCGGCAGTCTCTCTTTCGAATAAATTATGGGTGGTCATGCTGGGTGTCGCGATCGGGATCGTGATGATGCGCTTTGCGGCGGGCTTGTTTAGTTACGCTGTGCAGAGAGAGCCCATCCTTAAAAAGGCCGCTTACATCCTGGTACTGAATATCGGTGTTGAGCTGTTGTTGGCCGAGCTGGCCCACATCGAAGTATCGGATTGGGCGCGCTTTGGGATTTCGATCGGCACCATACTCCTGAGCCTGGCTTACGCGCACTCCAGGCTGCTCCAGAAAACCCGCCCTATCTTGATCTGGATCGGGCAAGGGTTTTCCAATTTCAACGAGATCATTGATTGGGCTCTGGTTCCGGTGTTGGGTCTGGTCCGGGTAGTCTTCAATCTGGTCCGTTTTCTGTTTACCGGAGCAAAACCCACCTCCAAAGTGGAGAGTCCAACCAGCGTGGTTCCGCAAACAGACGCGGGCGACTGACCCAATTCGTCTCATTTCTAGATTACCGGAGGGTGTGGTTTACACCCTCCGGTTGCTGATTCACAATATCGAGTAAAATCATCCCACCGATCTTCTCTCTCGATACCTCACGGATGGAACCATGTACCAATACCCTATCCCCATGGTACCCGGACCGGTCCGGGTTCCCAAAGAAATTCTGGATGCCTATTCGGTGGATTTTGGCTCAGGGGATCTCGAGTCAGAGTTCCTCGACCTCTATCACAATACCGAGATCGACTTGCAACGGATCATGGCTACGCGCAATCCGGTTGCTATGATGACCGGCGAGGGTATGCTTGCGCTTTGGGCAGCCTTGAAAAGCTGTATCATCCCTGGTGATCGTGTCCTTGCCATCGCCACCGGGGTCTTCGGTTACGGCATCGGGGAAATGGCAGCCTCATTGGGGGCCCAGGTCCGCACGGTCGCGCTGCCCTACAATGAGACCATCTCGGACTGGATAGCCATCGAACAGGCCGTCTTTGAATTCAAGCCAAAAATGATCACGGCAGTTCACTGCGAAACTCCATCCGGAACCTTGAACCCGTTGATCGAGCTCGGGCGGATCAAACGCCGGCACCAGGTTCCCCTGCTTTATGTAGATGTGGTCGCCAGCCTGGGCGGCGCCCCGGTGCTGGTCGACGAGTGGGATATCGATCTGGCATTGGGGGGTACCCAAAAATGTCTTTCTGCCCCGCCTTCGATGGCCTTTGTCTCGATCAGTCCGCTCGCCTGGGAGATCATCGAGCAGGTGGGTTATGTGGGCTACGATGCATTGCTGCCTTTCCGGGATGCCCAAAAGAATTTCTACTTCCCCTATACGCCATATTGGCACGGGCTCGCCACCCTTCACGCCGCCACACAGCGCCTGATCACAGAAGGCCTGGATGCATGTTTCAACCGGCACGCCAGTGTTGCCTCCTACTGCCGCGAGCAGATAACCGCACTGGGTCTCTCACTGTTTCCGTCTGTGGGGTCCATCCCTTCGCCTACCGTCACCGCCGTAAAGGTTCCAAGCCACCTGGATTGGCCTGCTTTGGATGCGGCCTTCCGGCGGAATGGGTTAGCCGTGGGTGGAAATTATGGTCCGCTGGCAGGCAAAGTATTCCGCCTGGGCCATATGGGCTCGCAAGCCGACCGGGACCTGGTCGGCCAGGCTCTGGACGTCATCCGAAGGGTGGTTAGATAATAAACACTATGACTGAACATCTACCTGAAGGAATCGAAGTTCGTAACAACACGGAATCCAACTGGTTCGAAGTGACCGTTGGCCAATACCTGGCCGTACTTGAATATGGGATCCGCGGAAATAAAATCGTTCTCGCCCATACCGAAGTTCCCCCAGCGTTGGAGGGTAAAGGGGTGGGCAGCGCCCTGGCCCAGGCGGCATTCGAGTACGCACGCGCGAATAACCTGAGCGTGATTGTCGACTGCCCTTTCGTGAAGATTTACCTGAAGCGCCACCCCGAATACCAAGACCTGGTCCGCAGCTAGGGTGTGTGCCTGGACTGCCGAAGGCCCCAGTCCAGGACAGGCTGACCCGCGGGTCTTTCGAATACACACTGGCCTTGCCCAAGACACGGGGGTCAGAGACCCCCTGTGAGCATTTTCGGTGCTCCACCGCTCGTAGCGGGTCTCCCTGGCCCAGGACGCCAGGACTGGGCTGACCCGCGGGTCTTACGATGACACGCTGGCCATGGCGAAGACACGGGGGTCAGCCTGTCCTGGACGGACAGTCCAGGGAGACCCCCTTTGAGCCTTTTTGGGGGCTCGCAGTGGCCGAAGGTCTTCGACCCGCGGGTCCTTCAATAACACGCTGGCCTTGCCCCAGATAGGGGTCAGCCTTTGGCAGGTGGACAGACCCCAGTCCAGGGAGACCCGGCTGGAGTGGTTAAAACAGGGTCTACGAACAGGTCCTGGCCCCCCTTCTCGGGTTTTTTAAGGGCTACCTTTAAGAAATAGGTTATAAAACTCGAGCGTATGGGTCATCGCCGAAGTAAAATAATTTGAGATGTTGTGGTTATCCCCTTCGTACTCGTACAGCTCAACTGGTTTCCCCACAGCCTGGATTTGCTGGGCCAGGGTTTCTGAAAATTCCAGGGGTACGCTCTCATCAGCCGTCCCATGATGGAGCTGGATGGGTCCGGAAAGGTCGGCCAGGTAGGCATTGGCAGAGACGCTGTTCCAGAAATCCGGGTTTTGTTCGGGGGTGCCATACAATTCGACCCATTCCGTACGCCAGCGCCGGGACCCCGGCGGGGGAGTGGGTGGTACCCCGGATGTGTCTCTGCGCCGCCAGCGGCTCAACATGTCCGGATAAGATCCGACTACCCCGCCCCAGATCACTCCGGCGCGGATATCCGGCGAGATCACCATAGCCCGCAACGTCAGGTATCCGCCCATGGAATGCCCCCACATCCCGATCTTTGAGCTGTCTACGGACGGGTATTGCTTGATCGATGCGACCGCATTCAATACATCCGTCAGATAACCGGGGTCTCCGTATGCGCCCCGCGGCTCTCCTTCCGAACGGTCGTGCCCGCGGTAGTCGATCCGGAAGACCACGTATCCGCTGCGAGCTAACCCATCAACATAGGCGATATACCGTTCGGTGGTCCGATATACATCCGGCGGGATATAGCCGTGGTTGAAGACGATCGCCGGCCAGCCGTTTTCAGGAGGATCCCCATAAGGGATGGTCAGCAGCGCATAGATCTTGTATCCCTCTGACAGGTAATATGCGATATAGCGGGAATAATTCGGACCCGGATCCAGCGTCTGCTCGATAACGATCTCGCTGCCCGGATAGGATAACGTCCGCATGCCCTGAATGCTCATCGGATGAAAGGTGGGGGTGGGACTGGCAGTGGGGGTAGGCGAAGGAACCGGTGTTTCCGTTGGCGCCAGGGTAGCGGTGAGGGTGGGTGGGGCCGGTGTCGCGCTGGCCTGCACGGATACAATTTCCTGTGCGATGGGGTTTCCACCCGCGGTGAGTTGAGAACACGCAGCCAGCCCAAATAACGCGAGTATCAGTACCAGCCAAAACCAATATTTGCGATCAGGGGATGTTTTCATCTCTACCACTCTGCCACGATCTATTTCGGGGGGTCGTCCGGATCGAATTTATCCAGCAGCCGCTTCAACTCGTTTTCCCAGATCTCATCCAATGGGTTGAACGGAGTTTCGGTAAAATCCTCAGAGAGACGTTTGAGATAATCTCGCACGCCAAGCTCCGGCGCAGCGCGGTCCATCTCATCTACGTTGGTATCCACCAAATCAGTCAGCTGCTGGCTTTTTTGCTCAAGGTCCGTCAGGTCCAGCCCGATTTTTAAGATATGGTTTATTCTCCTGGAGATACCCAGCCATGCGGTAAAATCATTTTCCAAACGGATCGAATTGCTGGTCTCTTCCCTGTCCGAAAGTGTATAGGCCGGAACGAATGCGTAGAAGCCAATGTATTCCATCCCGCGTTCGCCCGCCTTCTGGCAGACATACGACCCGATACTGGCGCCACCTTCATAATCCGACAGGTTAACCGCATATTGGCTGACTTCATCCTTCAATTGGGGCAGGCTGTAGATCCCGGAAACCATCCGCTCTTTATCATAGGGCATCTCTCCATAGACGCCCCCCAGGCCAATAATCCGTTTTACTCCCAGGACCTGGGCAGTATTGAGAAAAGCACTCACGTAGCGATCGATATCCAGGTGGGGTTCATCACCGATGAAAATCACCAAACCGCGCTGCTCATCCCCGGAGTAGAAGAACTCGTTCCGGCGTGACTCCAGCATCTCCGGGTATCCATCGTGAAATCGCACGACCGGGCGGACCAGGTCATGCGTCCCGGGGATCTGGAACAGGTAAAGACCATCCGATGATATAGATCCGATCGGTCTGGCCTGTAGTTGCTGTATGTAATACTGCGGCAGACCAGACGATACTGATCCTGCGTCAGCCCATTGTCTCCATCCGGCAACCAGGTACATCTCTTTGGTCTCTGGCTTCTCGAACAGATTTACTTCCTCAGACATTCCTAACACCTCCCGAGAATCCCGGTATCAGGTACTCTCTACCTGTAAAATAGTCTGTCATTCCTAAAATACACCCATGGTCGCATCAGTATAAACGAATTAATCAATGTTTACAAACTTACTCATAGATACGCATCCACGCCGCAAAAGGATGTCAGATAGCTGCCGCAAACATCTCGAAATGAAAAATTTCAGGGTTTCTGGGGAGGATATTTAGCGCCGCTCACGAACCGGTGCTGGCATAGTGGCGAAGGCCAATCTTCCAGAGCTGGTAGGCTGCTACCATCAAAATAACAGCCACCACCGGGCTGAGAAAAGCCAGCAGTCCGACCGGTTGTCCCAGGAGATAACTGGCGGGGTAGAAAGAAGCAAACCCATACGGGATGACCCAGGTAAGCCAGATCCCCAATGCCTTTGGATAGATGTTCAACGGATATTGGGCAAACAGGTGGTTGTCGAACACCAGGCGGGTGACCGGCACTGAATCCAGGATCCAGAAAGCGCTGACACAGGTTGCCAGGTTTAGCGCGATAAAGATCATCCCGCCGCTGATCACCATGATGACCAGGTAAAGCAGGTTGAGCGGGGTCCAATGGATCCCCAGCGCCGCTGAAGAATGAGCTACCAGGAGCGCGCCAACCAGAAAATTCCCGATCCCATCGTGACAGAAGCGGTCCGCGAGCAGGTGAAATAACGGATCGATCGGCCGCACCAGGAAACGATCGAAGTTTCCCGAGCGGATATACACCCGCCCGATCGTCCACAAATTATCCGCGAACATGTGGTTGATCGATTTGGACAGGGTCACAAAGCCGTAGACCAAAACTACTTCGTCGAACGTCCAACCCTTCAGGACGGGAACCTGGCGCATCACCACCCAGATTGCCAGCAAGCTGGCGGCCTGGAGAAAGATCGTAGAGGTGGCCCCAATCAAAAAATTGACCCGGTATTCCATCAGGATTTTGAAACGCTGCAGTAAGAAGCTCCAATAAAGGCCAAAATATCGGGTCATTCTCAGCCCCCCTGGACGGTCACTTTACGCACCGCAAGCTGGAAGACCAGCCTGGAGAACAACCCCATGCCGATCACCCAGGCGATCTGAACCAACCAAACCTGCCCCACCTGGCTCATTGGAACGATCCCCGTCAGGATGGAGAGGGGGGCGTACAGTCCCTGTGAAAATGGGGAAAAACGGGCGATCGTCTGGAGCCAACCCGGCATCATAATCAGGGGTACCAGTGTTCCGCTCAAAAATAATGCAATTCCATCCATCAGAACACCCAACCCCCACACCTCGGTGGTATAAAAGGTCAGGCTGGCCAACAACCAATCAAAAAAGAAGAATATGGTCCGCCCCAGGACGGCCGAAATCAAAAAAGCCCCCCAGACCCGCAGGTCGGTGGGCCACTGCAGGCCAAAAACCAGGGTCGCCATGATCGCGGTGGGGATCTGCCAGAGTAAAAACATCATCGTATTGACCAGGCCTTGCAGGTAATAGCTGGCTTGCATATCTACCGGGCGCAAAAGAGCAGTCGCGATCCCACCTTCACGCAGGTTGTAACCAATCTCCCACAGGGCAAAAATATCGATCAAGGGCGCGAATAAACGGGCCAGAAGGACATAGTTGATGGTTTGCTGTAGATTCATCCCGGCGATCGTTTCGGTATTTTCATACACCGCTCGCCAGAAAAACACAAACAGAGCCAGGGTGATTGCGTTGAGGACCATACCGATCCAAAACCAAGACCGGTAGGTCATGAATATCTTGGGGACGATCGCACCCATAGCGAAATGGATGTTTACCTGCCGGCGGAGATCGGCGATCATAGCCTTTCCTCCCCGCTCGTGGGGTGTGAAAGATCCATCTCATTTTTTCCGGGATCCGCTTCTGGCTGGGCAATATCGGGCTGGGAGGGCATCCCCATGTCTTCCAGGAGCGCCCCGTTATAGATCTGCTTGATAATCGATGCCAGATCCGGCTCGGAAAGAGAAAAATCGACCACTTCGATCTGGTTCATCACCGCAGAGGCAACTTTACTGGCTGTGGTCAGCGTGCGGTCGAAACGAAGAACCAACCGGTGATCTTCCTTTTCAGTACGTTCATCGGCCAGCTCGACCCCGGTAGGCAGATCGATCCGGCTGGTGGGGCTCAGAGTTTCAAAGGTAATCGTCCGGTATTTGCCAAAACGCGCTTTGATCGTGCTGATTGGCCCGTCGTAGATGAGCCGCCCGGCGTCGATGATCATAACCCGCTGGCAGAGTTGTTCGATATCTCCCAGATCGTGCGTGGTGAGCATGACCGTGATCCCATGGTTCCGGTTTTGCTCGCGAATAAACTCGCGGATCCGTTCTTTGACGATCATGTCCAACCCAATCGTCGGTTCATCCAGATAGACGATCCTGGGTTCGTGGATCAGGGTGGCTGCCAGTTCCGCGCGCATCTTTTGACCGAGCGACATATTTCTAATCGGAAGACGCAGCAGTTCTTTGAGATCCAGGGTCTCGGTAAATTGATCCATCAACAGCCGGAACCGGGCCGGCTCGACTTCGTAGATCTTGCCTACCAGGTTGAGTGATTCGATCAATGCCAGGTCCCACCACAGCTGCGAGCGCTGGCCAAAAACCACGCCGATCTCGCGCGCATTCGCTACGCGCTGGCGGTGTGGATCTCGCCCGAGGACTCTGACCCGTCCGGCAGTGGGCGACAGGACACCGGTGAGCATTTTGATCGTCGTCGATTTTCCCGCTCCGTTGACGCCGATATAGCCCACCATCTCTCCGGCTTCGATCGAAAAATTGACCCGGTCGACCGCTTTGATCGACCGGATGTTGGGTTGAAAGAGAGCCTTGACTGCGCCTGGCAGGCCCGGCTCTTTTTGCGTGACCTTGTATATTTTGGTTAATTCTTCAGTTTCAATAAGTGACACTAAGATCCTTCTCTACGGATAATAATGAGGGCAATATCATCCTGGCGGGGGGTATTACCGACAAAATGGTGCACTTCACCCAGCAGAGCTTCCAGGATTTCCCTGGCCGTGCAGTCGGTTTTTGACAGGACCACATCCAACAGCCGGTCCTCCTCAAAAAATACCCCGGCCGGATTTTGGGCTTCCGTAATCCCATCCGTATATAAAACCAGCACGTCGCCGGGTTCCATCCGCATATTCTTCTGGCGCCAGTGGGTCTGTAGGGAAACACCCAGGGCCATGCCCGTATTGCGCAGTGGGGTGATGGACTCCTTCCCACGCCGTGAGGTGATCAAATAACCGGGAGGGTGCCCGGCATTGGCGAAAACCAATCGGCCGCTGTGGGGTTCGAGAATCCCGAAGAATGCGGTGACAAACATACTTCCCCGCGTGTCTGATAGGATGCGCTCGCTTACCGCGCTCAAAGTCAATGCAGGCAGGGTGGGAAAGCGGATGGCATATGTGCGTATAAGAGTACTCGAAAGCGCCATAAACAGCGCCGCGCCCATGCCCTTATCGGTAACATCCGCCACCACGATCCCCCATTTTCGCTCCGTCAGAGGGATAAAATCATAAAAATCACCGGAGGTTTCGCGGGCTGGCTCTAACCGCGCGGCAATGTCCCATCCCGGGATAGTTGGCACCACCTCCGGAAGGATATCAGCCTGGATCCGGCCGGCCATCACCAGTTCACGGGCGGTGATATCGTTGTTCCGGTATGGGTACGGAACCTGGGCAAAACCAACCGTCCCGCGCAGGTTGACTTCTTCCGGCTCTTCTTCATCAGCCTGATGCCGGAACACTTGGGAAGCCTGCCCGGATACAGAGTCTTTTTCCAGAGGGTCTTGATTGATTTCTAAAAGCGCCAGGCGGAATTCTTCCTCACTGACATCTCTGGAGAGATAATATAAGCCTACCTGTCCGGTCCCATCCCGGGTCAGTTGATCTTCCTGGTTCCCGAGCAGCAGCACGACTTTGACAGAGGACCAGCGGGACATGATCCGCTGGGCAGTTTCCACGCCGGACTGCTCCTTGGACTGTAGATCCAGGAACAGGATGTCGGGTTCGGATAGCTCGCAAAGTTGGACCGCTTCTTCGGCGCTCCTGGCCTCTCCGACGAGCTGAATTCCGGGCATCGACATCGCCAGAGATGCCAGGCCGCGCAGATAGATGGCCTGGTCTGAAGCAATTGCCAATCTTACCAGCTTCGAATCAACCATGGCTCATCCCCTTTGAGAATTCATGGACCGCTGACCACAGGTAAACCCTGCGCTTGCCACTCTGCCATACCTCCTGCCATGCTGGTCACCTGAGTAAACCCGGCTTCGCGTAGAATGTTGCGTCCCTCAGCGCTGCGCCGGCCGGAACGACACACCACCACCACGTCCTGATCTTTGGGAACTTCTTCCAGGCGGGCAGATAGATCTCCAAGCGGGATCAGGGTTGCTCCTGAGATGTGCCCCTGCTCCCATTCTTCAGGTTGGCGGACATCCAGCATGAACGCCCCCTGGTTCTGTTTGGCAGCCGCCTCAGAAACGTTGATCTCCTCGGGAAGAGAAACAGGGGCTGTCTTTCCGTTGTTTTGGCTGATCCAATAGCCTGCCAGGATAACGACGAGGAGCAGGATCCCCCATAACCCGATGGGGAGCTTTTTTTTCGCAGCGCGGGCAACTTTTGGTTTCTCCATAGCCAGCCTCTCTCAGGAATACATATATTGTAACCCGAAGTCGACAATTCACTACACGTGGGTACATTTTAATTCTGGGACAAGAAACCCAAACCTATGTCATTCTTCGCCCCGAGAGCGCATCGGGGCGAAGAATCTCCCAACCGGCGTAAAGATCCTCACCTGCCCAACTTTAAACCGCCGCCTCAGAAGACGCATGTGGCTCTCCAGATGATTGTAGGGGCACGGGGCTGGGTTTCGTCACCTGTGTCCGTCGCTCAAACCCCGTGCCCTACCTGTGGCGAAGACATCTTGTCAGGCAGGACCTGATTTTGGGACATCCAAACGGAAGACAAAATCCCCTTGACAAATAGTATACCATTCGGTATACTCCGTACATAATGGATAACCGGTCTCGCATCCTGGATTGCGCGCTGCGCCTGTTCGCCTCACGCGGCTATGACGCCGTTGGGGTCCAGGAGATCGTGGACGCCGCCGGGATTACCAAGCCAACCCTTTACCATTATTTTGGCAGTAAACAGGGGCTTTTGGATGCTCTCCTGGAAGAGTACTTCGGCCAGCTCAATGCAAGCATACGCGAAGCCGCAGTATATTCCGGCGATCTGTCGCTCACCCTCGCCAAAATCGTGACCGCATTTTTTCATTTTGCCAACCAGCATCCCACCTTCTATCGCCTCGAGCTTGCACTCTGGTTTACACCACCCGACAGCACGCCCCACCAGGCCGTCGCCCGCTGGAACCAGGACCAGTACGAGACTGTTGAAGGACTTTTCCAGCAGGCAGCCGTAGACCATGGTAATATGCGCGGCCGCCATCGGGCCTATGCCGTCTCCCTGATCGGGGCGATCAACAGCTACATCGCCCTGGGTCTCAATGGCTATACGAAATTGGACGAACCACTCATCGTCCAGGCTCTTCATCAATTTCAATACGGAATTTACTCGTGAACCGGATCGTCCAGGATGCTCGATCTGGGTGCGCCCCCGCTTCCTTGCCATGTCATCCTGAGCAGCTCCGGCCGAAGCTCTTCCCCTGAGATCCTGGGTCCTGGAAGTCCCTGGACCTCAGCCCAGCCGCGGGTGAAGATCTAAACGTCATTCGAGAGTTTCTTCCTTGCCTGATCCATCGCCAAATTTTTTTACCCATTTTATATACCGATCGGTATATAATTCATCGGAGGAATAATGCATTGCACGGCTCATGATTTGCAGTTTTACCATATTTATCCCCTTGGATTTTGTGGTGCGCCGCACAGAAATGATTTTACTTCCCCACCCGTCCACCGGCTCGACAAGGTCATGGATTGGTTGGACCACATCACTGGGTTAGGGTTGAACGCCCTCTACCTGGGACCGTTATTTGAATCGACCTCTCATGGGTACGATACGGTCGACTATTACCATGTCGACCGCCGGTTGGGATGTGATAAAACCCTGGCAAACCTGGTTCGTGTCTGTCACGAGCGCGGCATGCGCGTCATCCTGGACGGCGTCTTCAACCATGCCGGACGCGATTTCTGGGCTTTCCAGGACGTTTTGAGGCAGGGGCAGAACTCTCCATATAAAGGCTGGTTCGCGGGCATGCGCTTTGACCGGACCAGTCCGTATGGCGATCCTTTCTCCTATGAAGGTTGGAACGGTCACTATAACCTGGTCAAGTTCAACCACCATGATCCGGGGTTGAGGGACCACCTGTTCCAGGCAGTCCGTCACTGGATCGAGGAGTTCGGCATCGATGGGCTGCGCCTGGACGCAGCCGATGTGATCGATCATGGCTTTCTTCAAGACCTGTCCTCATTTTGCCGTGGGCTGCGCTCAGACTTTTGGCTGCTCGGCGAGGTAGTGCATGGGGATTACCGCCGCTGGGCTAACCCGGCGGAGCTGGATTCGGTGACCAATTATGAATGCTATAAAGGACTTTTTTCAAGCCTGAATGACCGCAACTACTTCGAGATCGCGTATGCGCTCAACCGCCAGTCCGGAGAGGGAGGGCTTTACCGGTCTCTCCCGCTCTATAATTTTGTCGATAACCATGATGTCGACCGCGTTGCCAGCCTGATCCAAAATCCGGCTCACCTGTTCC
>Ga0105104_10000154_pt1 | contig 49196 bp, 46 predicted proteins | sample PPLLaktember2015_3_FD_87034 | JGI IMG/M metagenome (GOLD analysis project Ga0105104, IMG submission 87034) | Freshwater sediment microbial communities from Prairie Pothole Lake near Jamestown, North Dakota, USA - PPLs Lake P7 Core (6) Depth... | ecosystem: Environmental > Aquatic > Freshwater >... | reverse complement strand
GTTCCCTTGCCCTCCGCCGATCTGCTCGGTCCTGAAGGACTGGGGCCGTGGAGGCGGCAGCGGCGCTGCCCCACCTGGTGGTTGGCCGGGAGGCTCGTATGAGAAGCCTTCCCCGGCGGTAAGCCTGGCGCCTTCCAAGCCTTTGAACAAAGACCCCATCGGGCCAGTGCCGGCGAGAGCCTGGTCTATCGTCGCGAGATTGGCCGGCGACAGCGGTGATCCAGACGCAGGACGCGGACTTGCGCCAGTGCCGGCCTGCTCGGTCCTGAAGGCCGGGGGCCGGAGCGTGTCACGGCCAGCACCCCCGGCGAGGACCTCGGTCCCTTGCCCACCACTGATAAGATTAGGGTCGGCAGCCGCCCGGACCCGGCCGTCCCGGCTGGAGGGCTGAGCTTCGGCCTGGGGCCCGGGCGCTGTTACCGCGGGGGACGCGGCAGCAGGCGGCGATGATGCCGGAGCCGATGGGCCAGCGCTAGGCAGCCTGGTGCTCCAGGCGCGGGAATTTTCATGTCTCCCACCTTCCAGGCCCCAGCGGATGTTGCTCTTGAGGGCCTGGCTCGCCTGGACCGGATCGGTGGCAGCCAGAAAGGCGCGTGAGCCCCGGCTCTCATCCGATCCCAGATGCTTGGTTTTGCCCTGGGCCTCCAGCCCGAAGAACTCGCCCTGCGTTTCAGGGGAGCCGACGCCAGTCTCGCCTTTGGACGCGGCGAACTTCTGGAGGGCGCTGAGCCGGTTGGCCCGCCACTGGATCATCCCCCCGGCGCCCTCTTTGGGGTTCCAGGCTTTGGGGTTGAACGAACTTTCGGTCTGGGCCGAGCCGAGGCCGGCCGCTCGCTGGGCGGGGCCTAATCCAGCGCGTTGCATTCCTCGGTCGAAGGCGGCCGCGACTTCGGCTTTGGAGCCCGTGACAGCACCTCCACCCCGGCTGGAGCCCGTGGATGCCCCCGGTGTCAGCGATGGCACGGGCGGGCCGCTGGAGGGCGCTGGCGTGGGTTTCTCAGAACGGATTAACCCTGTGAGCGCCTGGGGCCTCGGAGGTGGCAGCGGGGGGTCTTCGGGGGCGCCGCCCACCAACTGAAGCACCTGGCGCTGGAGCTGCGGATTGCGCTTGACCCGCGACTTCAGGAGCTGCTGGAGGAAGTCGTCGTCTTCCTGGTCGTCGGGGGCAAAGACGCGGGCCATTTAGGGTCCATACAGTTGGTCTAGTAGGACGGGCGGCATCCAGAAGGTGCCACGTGGCAGCTTATCGTAGGCGCCCCGCGCGATACCGGACGCCTGATTGTAGGCCGCCGCGCCTCCCTCGACGGGATTGACGGGAGCGCGCATCGCCATCGCCTCGTCGTCAGCCATTTGGCCTGACGCGATCATGGCGCTGTCGACGCCCTTGCGGGCCAGCAGCTCAGCCTGTTGCGGAGCTGTCCGCGCGAGGTATCTCGCGAAGGTCTCGCCCGATGCGGCATTCGCCCCAAGATAGGCGGCACCCAAGGCTGGGAGACCGAAGCCAGGCGAAGTCACCGCTGTGAGCGGCAGCATGGCTGTCGCCATCATCGGCATGGTCCTGGAGCCTTTGTCGGCGGCGATCTGTTCGCGCAGCAGGTTGCCGCCTTCGGCCAAGAGATTGCCCCGTGCCACCACCTGACCGTCGTCGTTGGCGAGGATGCCCTTCGCGTTCTCGCTGATGCCGCCTTTGGTGTTCGGCATCCAGCTATTGGCGGTTTGGATCGGGCCGATCTCGCCGGTCTGGCTGGTGGGGTCCTGCCACATATTGCCGATGACGTTGCGGGCGATGATCGGATAGCCCGCCTGGTCGTTGCGCTGAAGCACCGCCATGCTTTCGGGTCTTTTGCCGGTGGTAAAGGCGCTCGGGCCGGTCTTGGTGGCGTCGATCTCATCCAGCACCCGGTAGGAGCCGCCGCCTGGAAGCTCCGTCGCACCGGGGGGCATCGAGCCGGGGTCCATCTGCGTAATGTCGAGGCCGGTGTCCCCGCCCTGCCCGGGCCGGAACGTCGGTCCCGCCGTGGTGTCAACGCGGGTTCTGGCTTTTTCCTGAGCGTATTCGCGCGCCAGCACTTGCAGGCGTTCGGCTTTGGCGATGCGGTCGGCGGGGTCGGGGAACCGCTCCAACATCCAGGGATCGTTAAGGAGCATGTCGGCGGTGTCACCGGCGAAGGCTCGACGCATGATGTTGATAGCGCCCCCGGCGGTAGGATTGGCTCTCTCCTGCGAGTGAAACAGGTCGGTGCCGGAGGGCCGTGCGTCGGCGTAGGGCAGCCCGGCTATCACGTCCTGTCTGGTCGGATCAGGATGGAAGCCGGGTACGATGCTGGGAGTCACGTTCTCCCTGTTAGCTCCTTCAACCAACCGCCGGGTGGCTTCACTTTCGCCGCTGCCCGGAGTCCGGATGTCCCCCACGGCCTGTCGGGTCTGACCCGGCCAGACCCGTGTCTCAGGCGGCACTCCTTCACCAACAATGGCGTAGCCGCGATTCCAGTAGTCATCGAGGTTTTCACGGGCGCGGTCAGAGGCGAACCGCATCTGTGTGCCGGTGACATCCGGTGTCTGGATCACAGGACCCTGGTCATAGATCTGGTTCAGCGTCTCCATGCCGGCGTCCCGGTATTGCTGCATGGCCTGGTCCTGGCGCTTGGCCGCCGGATTGAACGGCACCGGTAGCCGCGCCGCCGTGCTCTGCAACGAGGAGACACGGGCGTTGCCGGTGGCGCCCGGCGTCGGTGTCATGCCCAGTTCTTCCTGGACCTGGAGGGCGCGCTCGCTCTGGTCGCCAGGTTTGGAATAGTGGTTTTGGACCGGCATCCGCAGCGCCGCGCCTGCGGCGCCGGGCACCATGCTGCCCGTCATCGAGCCGAGTAGGGCACCAAGGTCGCCGCCATAGTATTGGCCGACATCGCCGCCGAGCACGCCGCCGACGGCCGCGCCACCACGTCCGGCGGCTCCGGAGATCCGGGTCGCGGCCAGGCGCCGGACTTCCGGCGAGATGTTTTCCATCACCCGGTCGATCACATCACCGGGCCTGCCCATGCGTTGCCCATAGGGAACGGCGCTAGAAGCCACCCCGGCCGCCGTGCCTGGCGCCGAGTGGCCGGCAGCGGTCAACGGGTTTTTGGCGACGCCAACTAAAGCTTCGAGAATGCGCTCCAGGTAGCCAGCATCGGCGGCTTGGGGTTTGACGCCAATCAGATCGCCGATGGCGGTGCTGGGCGGTGTCAGGCGTGGGATCTCAGTTCCGGCCGCCTCGTTGAGCTTGCCGGTGCCGATGTTCGTGGCCGCTGTGGCGAGATCGCCAAGGGCGACGGGAAGCGGACGTGAAAGCGCGCCGCGCCCGATCACATCCGGCACCACGTCTTTACCGCCCAACAACGGCATCCCTTCAGGATACCGGAGCGGTTCGCTCATGAAGTCGGTGACGTTGCCAATCAGCGACCCACGCCCGGCCATGACACGGGCGAAGTCGGCCGGGCTGCGGTCGGCCCAGCTCTTTTGTTGGCTCTCGATCCGGTTGTAGGCCCGCTCCGTCCAGTTATCGATATACGCATCCGAGGTGCCAGCCGGAAACGTCTTGCGCGTGCCGTTAGGGAGAACGACGGTCTCTTCCTTGTCGCTCATGGTGCACGCTCCCTCCGGCGGGTCCTCGGGTTGAAGAACCACTCACCGGAGCGGGTGCCGACGGGGGCTCCCTCCGGGATCTGCGGCGAGGATGGATTGGTCGGCGGTGACTGCGGCGATGGCGGCGGGGTCGCGGCCGGCTCTGACGAGGGCGCTACCCTGACGGCCTGACCGGCACTCGCTGCCGGCGCTTGCTCGCCAGGATTGCCGCGAACAATCTTGCTCGGATCGGGCGCCGGCAGGCCCACGTCAGACATGATCTCGGTCAACCGGCGGCCCTTCTGCCGGGCGACGACCATGTTGTGGACGCGCTCGCGCTTCTCCTGACGCACCGTCGGGCTGTCGTTCCAGCTCGGCACCAGCATGTCGCGGTAGTAGCCGAACTCGCTCGGCGCGATGGCGGCGCCGGTGTCATCGCGCAGGATGGCGACCAAGAGCGAGCGCTCGTGGCTCTGGATCTGGGCGTCGATGGGGTTGATGGAGGTGTTGACGCCGCCGATGATCTGCTTGCTGAGCTGGTCGACCATCGCCCCCATGGGGCTTTGGTTGGCCTGGCCGCCGGCGGTCGCCGCCGCACCCATGACACCGGCCGAAAAGCTCGGCTGCCAGGTCGGGTTTTCCGCCAGAATACGGTCGATGTTCCGGACCGCGTCCTCAGCCTGCTTGGTGTAGGTGTAGCTGTTCGCCATGTGCTCGGGGGCGCCCTTGTCAGCGCCGACCGTGCCGATGACATTGCCGGGGCCGCCTTGCGGCGTGGACGCCTGCGCTTGAGCTGGAGGCACAGCGGTTGCCGCGACGGTGCTGGCGGATACTGGCGGTGTCACCGACGCCTGGCCTCCGGCAGGACCTCCTCGGGGCGTGCTTGACGGACTTGCCTCCGGGGCCGGTCCCAGACCGTACTTGGCCCAAAGCTCCTGTGGCGACATGAAACCAAGCGGCGCCGCGCCGCCCGGTCGCTGCTCCCATTTCTTGATCGTCTGCCCCGGGCGGGTGGGGTCGTCGACCTCAATCGCCTGCCACGTCGAGTCCTCGACAGCTTTCTTGTAGGCGGCGGCATACTCGCGCAGTTGCGGGCGTGTCAGCGTACCGGGGGCTTTCTCTTCCAGAGCCAAGAGCCTCAGTACCGTGCGGTTAGCCTCCTGATCGAAGCCCTTGCCGCTACCAAGGATTGGTTCGGTCGTAGGTGCGTTGGGGTCCGGCGGCCCGGCGCCCTGGCCGTAGAGCGTCCCCCGACCGGGAGTCTCCACCGTCTCGCCCTTGCCCGCCGAACGCTGCACCGGGATCGCCCCGGTGGGATCGAGGCCCCAACGGCTCCGCTGTTCGGGGGTCGCAAACGGGGTCGAGTTTTCCGGAGCGAAGCGCGGCGTCGCGTAGACGCGATCCAGTGCGCCCGCCTGCTGGATGCGGGTCGCTTCGAGCGCACGCACGTTGTCGGCTTCGTTGCGCGAGAACGCGCCGGCCTGGCGCTGGGCTTCCAGCGCTGCCGCCTGCGCCCGCGCTTCGGTGTCCATGACACGGCGCTGCTGCTCGGTCAGAGGCGTCTTGGCGTCCGGGATCTGCCCCGTAAGCAAGGTCTGCGAGGTCCGGGCGGCACCCTCGGTCGCGGGCAGCGCCCCGGCGCCATAAATGCCGCCCAGCTCCAGGGCTTTGTAAGCGGCGTCCACGGCCTGTTGAGGGGTGCCGCCGCGCGAGATCACGAAGCGCGCGATCTGCTGCGCCGCCGGGGACCTCCGGGCCACTTCGTCGAGTTGCGGATTGCGCACCGGGGATGCCGGAAGAGGTCCCTGGAAACCTTCTCCGAAGGGTTGGCGAAGAGTCTCCTGTCCCGGGATGATCGTCTGCGGCAGCCGCTTGGACAGCATGTCCGGTGTCAGTTGCCCGGCGAGCGTGTTGGCGGTCTCGTCCTGGATCTTGCGCTGCTGGGCGAAGCTCTCGTTCTCCATTTGGATTTGGCGCGACTTGAGATTGTGCTGGTCGATCTGGGCCTGAAGCGCCATCGCCCGGGCGCGCTTCTCCGGGTCGTTGCCGGCTGCAAGGCCGCCCATCAGATGGCCGAGGCCCTCGCCAATCCCCGGATCGTTAACGACTAAGGTCGGCATCGCTCACGCCTTTCCGAATTTGCCGGTCATGCCGCCGAGGGCGGAGGCGATCCCGCCCCAGGGGTTCGAGACCGGCTTCATGATCGGCGGCTCGATGTTCTGGACCGCCCCAAACGCGGAGAGCGATCCCTGGCGCAGGTTGTTGGCGAGATTGATCCCCTGCTCGCCTTCGTTGAGTTCAAGCGCGTTGCGGGTCTGCAATCCGCCCGAGGTGCCCCCAAACGACTGGACCTGAGCCAAGGCCCTGATCCGGGACCGGGCGTCGGCCGTGGCCTTGGAGATCCTCGCCCCCATGTCGGCGTTGAACTCCGTGCCGCCCATGGCCTTGCCCGAGAGCAAGGCGTCGTTGGCGCTGGTCTGAGCGGCGGCGGCGTTCGGATCGGGGGCCGGTTCGTTGCCGCCGAGCTTCTCTTGAAGCCGAGCCTGTTCGGCGCTCTGGGCCGTCATCTGGTTCTCGGCGGTCATATCCTGCACCGTCGCCGCCCGGGCGCTCTCGGCCTGTTCGCGCAGTTGCTCCTGGCGCGCCTGCTCCTGGCGGCGCTGCTGCTGCTGCATCATCATCCACTGGTTGTTGGCGTCTTCCTGTTTGCGGATGGCACTGGCCTGCACGCTCGACGAAGCCATCGAAGCGGCGGCGGAAAGTCCTCCAAGGACTAAACTGAGCGGATCGCAAATATCAGCCTCCCAAGGCTAGCCGTAGCGGGTCAGGCCAGAACTGACTCTGCCGATGCCGGGATTGGTGACTTTGTTGTAGGGATTGTTGGCATTGCTGAACGCGTTTCCGAGACCGATGGCGGCAGTCTTAAAGAGGTCCCCCATGGGGGACAGCGGCGGCGTCTGCTGCGAGATGGTCCTGACACGGGAGAGGGCCTCATTGGCGGCCATCTCCGGGTTCTCGGTCGCGTAGAGCTGATTGATCAGCGAACTCTTGTCAGAGGCGACCTGGCGCCGGAGACCACCTACAGAGTCTTGGATCTGGCTTTCGATCTGGCCCTTGTTGAGGGCGTTCTGGCTGGCGATGTCGGCTTCGGTGTCACCGCGCATCGAGGACCAGAGCGTGCCGGCGCCGGCGTGCGCGAGGAAAGCCTTCTTGCGGGCGTCCCCGTACTGCTTCTGGAGTTCCGGCATGTAGAAATCGCGCTGACCGGTCTCGTACTTGTCGTAGAGGGCCTGGAATTTCTCCGGGTTGTCGTACTCGGCGTTGATCGAGGCTTCGCCCTGGCGCAGACGCTGTTCGCGCTGCCACTCCTTCATGCGGGCTTCCTGCGCCGCCTGCATCTGCATCTGGATCGCCATGTTGTTGGACGAGCCGCCGCCGCCGCCTTTTCCACCCATGGTTACAGTCCCTTCCGCATGACATAGCCCATCTCGGCGAAGCCCTTCTTGCGCAGGAGGTTCTTCAGGGAGCGGGCTTCCGGCAGATTGCTCATGACCGGTAGGTGGATGACGCTGGCACCGTCGATCCGGGCGAGATCGAGGAAGGTGTCAATGAGGAGGCGGGCGAGCGCCGTCCGATGATAGTCTTTTTGCACCCAAAGGGTATGCCCGGTGGCGATGGGCTTCTCTGAGAAGTCGTGGAGCAGCTCGTAGGACAGGACCCCGACGATCTCGGCAGGCGCCTTCCGCGTCTCCGCCAGCATGTGCGGGACAATCGGGATCGCGATGACGTTCTCCAGATAGTCGGCGCAACGCTCTTCGTCGAATTTGATGAAATTCGGCCAGTCCGAGGACTTGTAGTAGCCGGTGAAAATCCGTGTCAGTTCCGGCACGTCTTCGGGCACGGCCATGCGCAGGCGGACGTGCCGCTGCACGCCGGGGATGCTCGCCAAGGCCCGCCGTCGATCAGTGGACGGGCTGGCCTCGGGCGCCAACATGGCGGTCTGACCAGGCATAAAGCGTAAAGTCCTCTCGGTTACGGCCAAAGTCTTTCAGGATGCCTTCGACCCGGCCGCCGAGCACGCGCAGCCAGCGGTCGCTGTCTTTGCGTTCGGTGAGCGCGCGGCACTCGGCCCGGTGGACGCCGCGTATCAGAAGATCCGGCCCCAATTCGTTGATGACGTGCCGGGTCATGGCCTGGACCACGAGGCTCCAGCGATGCGAGCCGAAGGCCCAGACGGAGACGACGCCAGGCCACATCGGAAAGAACCCCAGCGCTGACACTGGTTCGGTGTCATGCCAGAAGAGGGTGCCGAAGGGTCCGCAGGCGCGCATGATCTCGTCCGTCGCCAGCTCCGGGCTGTCGTGGGCGCGGGTCGCGAACAGCTCTTTGTGGTCGAGGGGCCGCAGCCGCTGGAGCACGTAGCGCAAGGGATCGAAGGCCAGTCCGGTCTTGACGATGCTCACGTGGTTTCGGCCCGGTCGTAGTGGATCATGCATGAGGCAAGGGTCGCCGGGCCGGCACCCACATGCCGGAAGCGCAGCGAGATGTGGGTCGAATGGCCCATCATCGGAAACTGCCCTTCGAGGAAGGTCGGCCCCGTGACCGTCCCGAGAAAGTCTTCGGCCTCCAGATTGCCGGGGTTGAGCGCCGCGTAGACATCCCAGGCGCCCGTACAGGCCACGTCGATGGCCTTGAACTGCTTGAAGGTCGCCGGGCGCTCCATCCCCAGGAAAGGGGTCGAGATCTCCACCTGGGTGGTCGCGTCGAACTGCTGCGGCTCGATGGCGCCGTACTGGAAGATCCGGTGGTCGCTGGTGCGCAGGAACACCCCGCCCTGGCCCGCTTCGCAGACATCCGTCACCGTGAACGGCAGCGTGTAGACGCTCCAGGCGGAGACCTTCGGGCTGGGAAAGTTAGATAGAACAAAAATTCTATCAGGAAACACCATCCAGTAGCGGCCCGTATAGGGCTGGAGGGTGGCGACGGCCTGAGACATCCAGGCCGGGCCCATGGTCATGTAGAGATCGCGGATCAGAGGGTCGATGGGCGAGCCGATATCCGAGACCGCCGCTGACACCAGTTGCTCGCGGGCCTTCAGCGAGCGGATGCCGTCCGAGCCCAGGAACAGCACGTCCCCGGACCCGTATTGCCGGATGCTCTGCGGCGCGATGGTGCCGCATTGTCTGAGCGTCTGGAGCAACTGGTTCTGGGTGCTGTCGTGGCTGATCGCCCAGAGCTGGCACGCCTTGTTCGAAAACACCGCCAGCTTGTCGTAATAGACCTCCAGGCCAGTGAGACTCTGCATCTCGCTGTCTTCCTGGTCGAGGATGATATAGCCCGCGCCGACCAGGGGATCGGGTGTCTGCTCGGGTTTGTCGGCGCCCCACCATTCCGGATGGCCGGCCGCCGAGAAGCGCAGCGTGTTGGCCCAGACGGAATGGATCTTGGTCTTGTAGGTCCGGAACGCGCTGGCGAAGGCCGGATTGGCCCCGTACGGTGCCGTTTCGGTGTTGTCGATCCAGACCATCGGCGCCGAAGGGCCGCCGGGGTCCTGGAAGTAGTGGTAGTTGCTGATGGCCGAGTTGGTCGTCACATAAAGCCGGCCGCCATAGATGTCCCAATCGAACAGATCGGTCAGCGGCGGCGAGGTGGGCAGCGCGATGTTGCCGATGACAATCGGCCCGCCGCTCATGTCGATGGGGCCGGCCTCGGCATAGGCGCCATTCGAAGTCAGCGTATAGAGCAGCCCGCTGATCGAGACGAGGCCGAACGAGTTTGGCGCGGCATTGCCGCGATGCACGAAGGCGCCGCGCTTTTCGATCTCGCCGCCGGCGGTGACATGGGCATTGGTCAGCGTGCGCAGCGTACCTGCCGGCGCCGTGATGGGACTCTTTCGCAGGTCCATGCCTGCGATGAAGTCTTTAATTTCGTAGTATGTAGACTGCGTGGGCATAGATTAATGCCCAGTCGTCATCGGGATATAGTCGATATAAGGGGTTCCGCCGGGCACGCCCGGCATCGAGCCGACGCCGCCCAGAGCGATAGTCCGGCGCTTGCCGCCGCCCAGATTGGCAAAGTGCCGGCGCAGGAACTGGTTCGCCTTGGTGAGCTTCAGCGGGGCGACTTCGGACTTTTGCGCGGCCAGGATCTCGGCCGCCGCGAAGAGCGTGATCAGCACGTCGTCGAGGACCGCCTTGTCGCTGTCGGAAACCAGGGGGTTGCACGGCGCCTGGCCCTTGAAGCGGAGGGACCCGTTCTTGTTGGGGACCGGCCAGATTTCGAGCCTGCCGATGGGGTCGGTGACACCGCCTGACACGGTGGGTCGGTTGGCCCACTTTTGCGGCGGCCAGGAGCGCCCGGCCTCGCCCCCATATTGGGCGTAGTCCTCCAGGCCGATGCCGAACGACATCGGCACCCAATCGACGCTGCCGGTCAGCACATACGCCTTGACGATGTAATCGAACGGCATGTCGACCGGATAGGCGTAAAGCTGCTGGCCGTTCTGCAAGGCGAGGTTGCTGTAATAGGTCAGATGCGGCCACTCGTAGCTCTCCCAGAGTTCCTTCTGGGTTCGGTCGAGGGCCATGTCGTATTGACCCTGGGCGTTGACGCCCTGGGCCGTGTTGAGGCTCTGCGAGACCTCGGCCCGCAGCTTGTTGCGCAGGTTGAGCAGCGAGGTCCCGAAAGCCATCAGAGCGTCTCTTTACCGAGCGGAATGCGGTCGCCGGTGGACGTGACCAGGACCCCTTTGGGGCCTGTGGTCCTGTTGCGCGGGGGTTTGGTCTTCGAGGCGGCCACGGCTTCGAAATTGGCCTGGGCCAGGTTGTCGTCGTCGGGATCGCCTTCGGGCTCGGGCTCCGGGATCGGGATCGGGGGCTCGACCGGCTGACCGGGACGGCCTGGCGTACCGGAGAGGACCAGATCGGTGTCAGCGTATTCCGCCGAGGTCTCCGGCTCGAACTCGTCGGCATCGGGGTCGCGAGGGGTCGTTGCCTTGCGGCCGCGCTTCTTCGGCTCGTATCCCGGCACCTGCATCTCGATGGCGGCCGAACGGCCGGGATAGATCGCCTCGACGATGCCGTCGCCGTAGATGCGCTGGAGCCTGAGCTTTTCGGCTGCCCGGTGCCGGACTAGCTCGTCGATCACCTCGATATTGAACACGCAGTCCTGACCATGGATGGTCTGGAGCACGCCGATCTCCGGCCATGACACCGGGTTGTCGGGGCCGCGATAGACCACCGAACCGTGGTCGCCGCCGAGCATGATGTAGGCCGTGCAGATATGCATCGTGGATCTCCTTAAAGACGCGCAGCGAGCATGAAGCGCAGCCCGGTGCGGATCATCTCCCACCGGCTCATGCGCCACTGCATCCGCTGGTCGGGGTTTAGATCCTCGACCACGAGAAGCTTGCCGTCGTACTTGATCAACGGTCCGGTCTTATCCCAGAAAATCGTCACGAGAGATCCTCCACGAGAGTTGCGAGAGGTAACAAGACGCGGACGGGTGCTCTCGCCTTCACCCGCCCGCGCCCGACAACACGTCACGCGATCTCAAGGACCTCGTGGCAGTTGTTCTGGGTCGCGACGAGCTGGCCCGTCGACGTGATCGACCTGTAGAGCACGAACTGGTTGGCCGGACGCGCGGGGGTGTGCTCCTTGCGCCATTCATCTTCCATGGCCTCCAGGAACAGCCGGCGGCTATCGAACCAGTAGGCGAATTTGGACTTGCCGAGGCTGTCCAGGGTCGGGTCGTATTCGACCGTGGCACCGCCGGGCACCCGCATAGCGCCGACGCTCACATCGGCACCGCTCGCGAAGCCGGAATTCGTATAGTAGCCGTTGGCCCGGAACTCCATTTCCAGCGCCTGGAGGAAGTCGCTTCCGGCCAGGAACTTGTTCGGCTTGCCCCCGTACCTGACCATCTGGCGGTAGTCGTTCTGGAGCACGGTGATCAGCGCGCCGCCATTGGTCGCCGCCGCCGTGATCTTGTCGCCACCCCAGGCCGCGAGGGCCGGCGTGCCCGTGACCTTGGCGCCGAAGGCCGCCGTCCGGGCGCGGTTGCGCCACCACGGATTGGTCGCCCGGTCGATGCCGCCGACGACCCCGACGGAGGGGTCGACCGTGACGATGCTCTGGATGCCGGCAATCGCCTTCGGATCGGCGGTGCCGTCGCCCCAGAGCAGGTTGTTCATCGAGATCGCGTATTGCTCGCCCAGCTCGTAGAGCTTGTCTTCGAGCAAGCCGACCAGGACGGTCATGTCCCGCTTCGAGTGCTCCGTCGTGCGCTCGCCGTTGGTGTCGACGACCGAGATCCCGTCGATCTTCAGTTCGGTATGGGTCAGCGTCAGACCCAGGTGATGCTCGCGCCAGGGATAATTGGCCCGCTTGATGTTGGCCGGCGTGAAGAAGTTCACCAGGTCATTGTGGGTGTAGCCCTTGAGAACGTCGTTCCCGGAGCCATCCCCTGACACGCCTTTGACACCAATCGAGATATTGCCCTTGCCACCCGGGAAGGTTTTCTTGGTGCCTTCCATGATGGAGAGCAGAGGCCGCTGCTGGACGCTCTGCTTAAAGGTCTCACCCCGATTGAAGTAAAAATCCGTCGACGCATTGGCGACGCTGGCGATTTCGTTAGCGGTAAAAGCCATAGCTCAGCCCTTTCAGGCCCTATGGCGTGACCTCTCCAAACCGATCATGGCTGCTTCCATGAGGCTCTTCGGCTCAGGCGTCACGCCCGTTGCACGATGAACCGAGGAAGGACTGGCCTGGGTGGGCCGAGGCTGAGGGCGAAAACGCGCGACTTGGGTGTTCACCCGCCTGTAGGCTTCATTGGCGATCTGGATCGCGTGCTGGGGGTTCTGAGGCTCCCCCATCTCGCGGACCACCGACCAGAGCATGTCCTTCATCAGGTCCTGCTTATGGCCGTAATCCGGATCGACTTTCCGAACCTCGTTCTCCCACTGCGAGATCGTATCCCGCACCGTGTTGCCGAGGGCTTCCTGCTGACGCTGCGCTTGTGCCTGTTCGTGCGTTGCCCGGGCGCGTTGCGCCTGGCTTTCCGCCATCTGCCGGTTGAGCCGCTCTTGCGCGTAGCGCTTCGCGGCCTCCGTCGTCATGTGTCCTTCCTGAACGTAGCGGGCTACGTCAGGCGGGATTTGGAGCCCGAGGGCTTCCTCGGCCAGATCCACATAGGGTTTGACACCGGCATAGAACGTCTTGAAGTCGCCCCGGCGTAAAGCTGCGCCGAGATCCATCAGCAGGGAGAAATCCTCCTTGCCGATGTCGACTTCGGTCAGATACTGCCGCAGGCCCCGGGAGAGTTCGGCCTCGCTCTGAAGAGCTTGAGCCTGCTGTGAAGCCTCGTTGCGCTGCTTGAGCAGCAGCTTCACACGCTCGCGGGTCTTCGACGAATAGCGCGCCATCTCTTCCGGCGTCGGATCGGCCGGAAGGTCATCAGGAGAGGTTGATTCGGAAGGTCCATCCGGACCCGTGCCTGAGGCTGGCGGAGCCTCGCCAGGAAGCACAAGCTTGTCGGGGTCCTCGCCCTTCGGGGGCACCGCCTTGAGGACCGCGTCAAGCAAGGTTTCCTTGCTTTCAGCCGGTGCGCTGGACGAAGGCGCGTTCGTGGCGTCCGTAGAAGAAGGGGTCGTGCTGGGAGTAGACGGAGCCGGTGACGGCGGAGCCGCATCGGGGGCAGGCCCCGAGCCGCTGTCTACGCCGTTGGGGGCAGCGCCTTCGCCGCCCTCGCCGTCTGCCACGTCGTGTTTCCTGTACGTTTTAGCGTGTCAAGTGCTGGTCTGACACGAAAGCTATTGTTCGTCCAGACGGTTACTGCATCGGTCCCGTAGGTGGCGGGGCGCCGGCCAGCATCCCGACCTGATCCGGCGGGGGCGAACCGGCCTGGCCCGGAAGCCCAGGGGCGTTCGACATCCCCGCCGGACCCTGAGCGGCACCTGCCACCGGCCCAGCTCCTGGCACCGACGGCTTGGCGGCGTTCATGGCGACAATCGACGGAAGCATACTCTTGAAGGCGAGGGTCAGATCGAGCCGGTCGTCCAGGCGCCGGAGGAGTTCTCGGGCCAGGAACTCCGGGTCGATGTTCGGAAGCTGGAACAGGAGAGGGGCCAGCCGCTCCATATTGGCGATCTCCTGGGCCTGGTTGGGGCGGCCCGTCGAACCCGCCTCGATCTCCAGCCAGATCTCCTCGGCGATCTGTTGGCGCGAGAGTTCGGGCCAGACCGCGCCGGGGCCGATCACACGCTTGACGGTGTCCTGTGACACCTCCTTCAAGAGGATCTGGCCTCCGGCTCGGGCAACCTGTGTCAGCAGATCATCGAGATCGTCGATGTTCGAGCCCATCGAGGTCTGGCGCGACGCCTCGGCGATCTGGCTCTCGGTGGCGGTGCCCTGAGAACTCATCCCAGCATTGGCTTCGGAGATCCCCGTGGTTCTGAGCACGTCCTCCCAGATCGGGTTGATCTCGTAGAGGTTCGGGTCGATGCCGGGACCGGCCCACGCCTGGAGCACGGTCTTCACGTCCTGGCCTGGCTGAAGGCCATTCAGTTCGATCACCGCGTTATTGACGTGGTTCTCCAGTTTGGCCGTGTCTTCCTCGTCCAGCACCCCCGCTGACACCAGGGTCTTGGGCCTGGCGGCGACGCGATGCTCTCTGAGCCCTTGCCTCGCCCGATTGTATTCCATCTGCTGAGCCCGCATCAGGCTCACATCGGATGGAGGGAAAATATGATCTTCGTTTTCAACCTCGTTGAAGGTCAGGGCAAACCAGGGGTAAAAACGCTCAAGCTGGACATCCGGGGATTGGGGCTCGCGAAGGAAGTCGCAGTACCCGGAGCAGACGACGTATACGAGCCCGTCGCGCCGCGAATAGATCTCCCAGACGCAGGCCGCTTCTTTTTCCGTCTTGCCGAGCCCTTTACCGGAGCCGGCCATGATCTCGTGCACGCGCTGATCGAGACTTTTACCTCCGTCGGGCCGGGCATACGCTGTATACTTGTCGCCGAGATCGACTCCGTAAATCTCCTTGACCTCGTCCTTGGAGAGGATGAACTCCTGCGCCACCCAGTCGGCGCCGAGAAACTCTCTGAGGCGGATGCACTTCGGGTCCGGGATGATCTGCGTGGAGCTGGGATAGTCAAAAATTAACCCCTCGCGGACCACGAACTCGATCTGCGTCTGGAGGTCCTGCATCAGGACCCGGAGCTGCTCCATCTCGGCCGAGTTCTCGTCCATCGGCGTGTCAGCGTCGCGCAGGCTTTCGGCCAGGCGCTCCAAGACCGAAAGGCGCTCGCCGGCATCCTTGATGCGGGCCTCGATCTCAGGTCTCCGCCCCAGATTGCGCTGGAAGGCGACCTTGATGTAGCCCACGCCCGCCGTGATGGTGCGTCGCACCACCATCTTCATCATCTGCTTGAAGGGGTGGCTCTGCTCGTCGATGTTGTATTCGTAGAGCAGCTCCAGGGTTCGCCCCATCAGATCCATCTGACGGCTTTCGGCCTTCACCGCCCCGGCATCGGTGGCGATCTGAAAGCCTTGCTGGGCCGGGGCGGCGATCATCGGATCGACGCCTCCCGCCATCGGGAGTCCCATACCGGGGGCCATTCCTGGCCCCGCGCCTCCGGGAGAAATCGGCGGCGCTCCGGGCGGCATCCCGGACGGCATTCCTGGCGGTGGCGCACCAGGAACCGGACCCATCAGACCACCCATGCCCGGCCCCATCTGCGGGCCGCCGGACATCATCGCCATCCCCGTTTGGGCGAGGGTCTGAAGCTGGCTCTCCGTGCCATCCCAGGCGGTGTGCAGGATGCGCTCGCGGCGCTTGGCGACGGCTTTCGGGTTCTTGGCGTAGAGGAAGGCGGTCTTCTGCTGAACGGTTCGAAGCGTGATATTGGCGACGTAGCGGTCGTCGTTGAAGTCGTCCGACCATTGCAACCCGAAGCAGAAATCCGCGTCCTTCTTCATGCGCTTGAAGGGCTTGTCACAATGGCTCTTGGCGCTGACGACACGCTCTTCCCAGGCCGACACCAGAGCCCTTCGCTTCTCGTCGGGCTCGTGCTCAGGGTCATTGTAGGCCCGCCCTTCTCTGGGCTGAAGGTCATACCCCTCCGGCTGGACCGCGCGGTTGCTGGTCGGATCGTTGGGGTCGGCGGTTCCGAACGGCTCAGCCATTAAGGCGTCCTGTCAGCAGCAATACGAGGATGACGACGACAAGCACGGCGGCCATTCCGGACGGACCATATCCCCAGGAGGAGCTGTAGGAATGGATGGGAAGCACCCCGATGAGCAGCAGGATCACCAGGACGATCAGCAGAAAGGGAACGGTCGCCATTACCAGCCTTCCTTGATTTTGGCGTAGCTCGCCTCCCGGTCCCGGCTCTTGGTGTCAGCCTTGAGCCAGCCGATGGTGCCGAAGGCTGGTACGACGGGAGAAGGTCTCTGATAGCGCCTCGGGGTCTGTTTGGCTAAGCCCATCCCGACATGCGCAAGCGCATCGACAAAGTCGTCGTGGCTCCCGGCCGGAAACTTGAGGATCTGGTCCTGAGCCTGAGCCCACCAGCGCGTCCAGCTTGGAAAATGTACTCGCCCCATCGCCATCCGCGCCTGGATGGATTGGGCGCGTGCCTGTTTGTCAGCGATGGGCACCACCTCGTCGATGGCGCAGAACGTGTTCTTCTCAATCATCCGCTTGCGCAGAAACGGGCCAATGGCCTTCGAGATCTGCGAGCGCTCAGCCCACCAGAACACGGGCTTATACTTCTGCATAAGGAGGATCATCGCCTCGACCACGCGATCCGTCGAGGCGTGCTCCCAGAAGAGATCGTTCTGCACCCAAATGTGGTCGTTGCGGTCGACGCCCACGACAATCAGACAGGTTTTATCACGTGCCTGGTCAACCGAAGTGGCGTGATCCGAGGCCGCGTAGTAGCGCAGCTCTTCCTTTGGGGGCATCTCCATCAGCCGCGAATAGGTGAGGATGTGGCCCGCCTTGAAAAACGCGCCGTCAACCGGCGTCGGCGAGCCTTGATACAATGCTTGGAAACCGCGCGGGTCCGAGCGCTGCTGCACCCGCAGATACTCGGCCGAAAATCGCTCCGGCCACAGAGCTTCACCGATCTTCCGACCCAATGGGTCGTCTGGCGAAGTGGCAAGCGCCGGGATGTCGATGATACGCCAATCCTGAGCCTCCTCCTCGTTGTAATAGGCCCCGTTCGGATCGGTGATCCGGCCGACAATGTCGTCCTCGTGCCAGCGCGTCATGATGATCACGATGCAGCCGGTCTCGGACATCAGGCGTGAGCTGAGCACCTGTTTGAACCAGGTCCAGCACTGTTCCCGAATCGTCGGGCTGTCGGCCTCCTTGCGGTCCTTGATCGGGTCATCCAGGAGCAAGATGTCGCCGCCACGGCCGGTGATGGACGAGCCTCGTCCGACGAAGAACAAGGCGCCGCCGTTCTCGACCTCCAGGCGGTCCATGGCCGCCGCGCCGGGCTTCAGGATGGTCTTCGGGAATACCTGCGTGTAGGGCGTCGACTGCATGATCGCCCGCACCTGGCGGCCGAAATCCCAGGAGAACTTCTCGTTGTAGGTGGCAAGGATCATCGACTTCTGGGGATTTCTGCCGATGAACCAGGCTGGAAAGCTATGCGAAGCGAGCGTGGTCTTCCCGTGCCTCGGAGGAAGCGTGATCATCAGGCGCTTGATCTCGCCGCTCTCGACCTTTTCGAGCGCGGCTGCCACGGCCCGGTGATGCCTGACGGGGACATAGGTGGAATAGTCGGCATCGTCCGGGTAGTCCGGACTTGGCCGTGTCAGCTTGGTGAACTCGATCAGATCCTTGCGCGCCCGCAGGATCGCCCTCTTGCGCTTGAGAGCTAAGAGAACCCGATCCTGCGGAGGCGCTGCCGTCATGACTTCTTCTTTTGGATGCCGATGCCGGTGTCAGGCGCCTTCTGGTTCTGCTGAAGGCGTGTCAGAGGCGTCGGATTGGGACCTTCACGGCCGATAAACTTCGGAGGTCCCGGCTCCGGGCGATGATTGCCAGGCCCAAAATCCGCGTTCTCGGCCGTATACGGAAGCCCCGCCCCCTCGATGGAGCCGATGGACTCTTGTCCGGTCGGCTCCGCCGAGGTCAGAGCGGCGTCCTCGCCGCTGGCCGTCGGCGCCGTCTTCTCAGGGTTGGTTTCGGGGGCGCTCTTCGTCCCGGTGACGTGCACTTCGACCGGGGTCATGGTCCCCGCCTCGCTGATCCCGCCGCGTGTCATCGGAAACGGCATTCCGGCCTGGCCCTGGGTCATCGTGTTCTCTCCGTTCCTGGATCTTGCTGGCCGCCGTCAGTGGCGGTCTTGGCAACCGGCTGTCGGTGTCCTGCCTGCCCAGAAGGTGTTCGCCCTTGGGCGTGTTGACATCGAGATTGGCCCGGCCCTCTTCGGGACGGACCTGGCCGGCATAGGCTTGGTTCTGCTGCTGGGTAGCCCCGCCGGTCGTGACCTTTTCGGCTTCGCGCGCATCGCGGGCGCTCAGATCCTCGGGAAACTTCGGGCTCTGGTCCACTCTGATGCGTGGAAGCGGAGGCGGCGGGTCGTTAGGGATATGCCCCCGGCCCATGCGCTCTTCGGCGGCCTGGCGGCCTTCGGTGCCGATGCCGTGATCTGGCTGGGGGAGAGGCTGGGCGAAGGGCGCGTTGCGCATCTCGTCGCTGGCGCCGGGATGCGGCTCCATCTGGATGCGAGTCATTTCGCCTTCACCGACGCCAGGCGAACCCATGATGACATCGCCGGGCGCCGGAGCCTGGCGGGGCGTGTCAGGACGCGGACCTTCGGGGCCTTCGCGCAAGACTGTGCCCTCAACGTGAGGTCCGGGCTGGAAGTCCTCGGAGGGCTGCGCCGGGCCTTGGGTCTGCTGGCGCGCCTGCTCGCGGCGCTGGGCTTCCGGGTCTTCCGGAACCACCCGCTCGCGGCCGCCCTTCTTGGCGTCCGCCTCCTTGGCAGCTTGGTGCTTCTCGTGTTCGCGGCGTTCGCGCTCTTTGTCGTGGTCGGACTTGGCTGTCATGTGAAGCACTCCCTATGCTGATCAACGCTTCCGAGTGCCGGCGGGGGTCTCAAGCGCCGAAATCCGGCCCTCGTGGTCGTCGAGCTGGCCTGAGAGGTCCACGACCTGGCCTGAGAGATCCGTGACCTGGCCTTCGAGCGTCGCGATGCGGGCCTCCAGGGCTTCGGTGTCACCGCCGACATTGGCGCCCGTGATCGGCGTACGCCGGGCTGAGACATAGAGGTTCGACTGCGCTTCCCACTCCTCGCCGGTCAGGTTGGTGACCGTCACTCTCTTGTTTGGAATATCGAAGGCGATCTCACATTCGCTGTTGGCGATGACATCGCCGTCAACGGCCAGTTCGGCGCTGTCTTCGTCAACATTCTCGTTGATGTCATGGGCCGGGACATCGACGGTGCCCATATTCGGCATCGCCTCGACAAGGGCCAAAGACCAACCGTAGCTTGCTGGAGCAACCATACTAATCCTCCTCGATAACGATCTGAATGGGGGAACGCGATGTGATCGTGATGGTCCTGACGAAGACCTCGCCGGTCTCGTCTTCAGGCGGTGTGGACGCGGCTTCCAGCGCGCTCAGGAAGGCGATATGATAGCCTTTGATCAGATTGCCGATTGAGATACCGCCCGACCAGCTAGGGACGATGTGCTTATCGCCATTAATGATTTCACGGGCGCGGTAGCTGTCGTCCACGTCCTCGTTGAAGTAGCGGTCGAGGTCCTGACACCCCTCGCTGTCGCTCCGGAACCAGCCCTCGCTCATGCCCTCGAACATCACCTGGGCGGCGACGTAATAGTCCAGAGCGCGCTCAGCGTGCCATTCGAGGCTGTCCATATTCTGGAACCCAAGTTCCGTGTCAGCCCGGGCATAGTTGTCCCGCCAGGTGAGCTGGACATACCCCCGGCCATAATACGTCTGGCCGGTCTCAGGGTCTGACACGCCATAGGCCATGCCCTTGCCTTTGCCGTACTCCTCGATGGGCTGCATGGTGAAGCCAGTTTCATGAGCGGTCGTGGCTAGGGGATAGGACAAGTGTCTTAGGTTGTCGGACCGGGGGTTCACCTCCCAGGCATCCAGGATGGCGTTCATGCCATCCACCTGCTGCTGTGTCATGGCACCGTGAAACAGCGTGCCACGGATAGCATCGAAGAAAACTTTGCGATCAAAGCTCATGACAGCCTGCCCATGCAGGCTTTCATCAGTGTCTCGAACCGCCCCTGCTGCGCCGCCGCCAGGGTGGCGAGAAACCAGAGGGCGGCGCTGACCATGATCGCGTTGAGTAGGATCAGCGCCAGGAACACCGGCGACGACTTGAGGCTGTCGACGGCCTGATTGATCAGTTGGCTCACGGTCATCCCTGCCCCTTGGCGACGAGCTGGGCTTCCAGTGCTGCGACCTTGGCCGAGAGCTGCTGAACGGCCAGCACCAGATGCATGACGACGCCTTTGCCGTAATCGACTGCCAGGTAATGGTCGTCACCTCCGGTATCGAGCACGATCTCAGGGGCTACGGCCTGGACTTCCTGGGCGATCATGCCGAGGTCGTTTGCCTTGCCGTTGATCCAGTCGAAGACGACCGGGTGGAGGCCATCCACCACGGTCAGTCCGCCCGGCATGTCGCGGACGTTCTCCTTGAGCCGCTCATCGGAGGTGGTGACGACCCCGTTCACGATCAGGTCGGCGCCCGGCATGTGATAGTAGGTGCCGTCATAGCCAACGAGCCGGGTCTCGGACTGATTTAAATAGATGTAGCCGGTGTTCACCGCCGGGGTTCGATAGACCGAGACATCCTGTTGAAAATAGCTCCGTCCGCGATGTTCGACATCCTTTTCGCAGACAAGGACCTTCTTCTGGAAGGTCGAGATCGGCCCTTGTACGAGGGACAGAGTCCCGCCGACATAATCCTGGAGCGTGGCTGTCGTTTTGTCGAACTTCCGATAACAATCACCGAAGAAGTTACCGTTATAGTAATAACCAAAATTGCTCTGCGTCGCGACAGAGTTATAATAATGCCTCTGGTCCGCGCCCATATTGACCGCTGCGAACGGCTGTTCGGCGCCATCTCTTAGATGGAAGCCCTTGACCGTATCGAGGCCGACTTTCCAGTTCCCGTCCAGCACCCAGGCGCCGTCGCAGGCCATCCTCGGGCTCTTGAACAGGTTGCCGAACCAGCGCCCGTCATGGGCTCCGTCGTCCCGGTCGCGGTCGAAGGCGATGGGCTCGTGGATGACTGCAATGTTGTAATCGGGGTTCTGTGTGTATTGAACTTCGTATGCTGTTAGAAAGACCCCAGCGCCGTCGCCATGCAGGGCGCCGCCGAACAACCCGCCGGTGGCGGTGTTCATAAAGTAGGTCTGGCCGGCATTGATATTGTATTTGTGGCTGACGACCATCTGCGCCGTGTGCACATAAGCGTCGCCGCCGCCCCGGTGGGCGTATTCTGTATAATAGGCCGCACTCATGGTGCGGTCGGAGATCGTCAGATACGCATAGATGGCCGGATAGGGGCCGCCATAGACCGCCCGGTTCAGGCCGATATTGGCATTGGAGCCCCCGGCAGCGGTGACACTGGTGACGGTGTAATCGCTGTAACCGATAGTATCGCTGCCCCACATCCGCACTTTGGCGCCGACGACGACCTCGACCCCCGGGCTTTGGACCTGAACACTCATGGCTCCGTCGTTGGCCGCGAGATTGAGAACCGCCGACTTGCCCGGGTGCCCGGCATAGTTGTCGACGATCACGTGGTACGGGGTGACGGCGGCATCGAAGTAAGCGTTGGTCTGGCCGCCATCGGCGTGGACGGTGACAGCCCAGCCGTTGCGGATATTGGCATTGGCCGGAGTGCCGATCTGGGTCCACGAATTGTGCATCCGCCCGGTGTCGCCGCCGTGATAGAGGCTGGGCGGAATACGGGTGCGGACGAAGGCCACATCGTCGTAAACATCGTTAGGATTGGTGTTAACTTTGACTTTACCGGCGCCCAGATAGCGCTTCGTCAGGTTGGTCTTGGTCGTGTAGAACGTGCCCGGCGGCACCCAGATCCGGCGGCTGGCATGGGCCTCGGCCGCCGTGAAAGCCGCGTCGCAGTTGGTGACACCGTCACCGACGCCGCCCAGGGTCACGAGGTCCGGGATCAGCACGCTGCCGGCACCCGTGCCCGCAGTGCCAGCCGGTTGCCATGAAATGGCTCCTGGGACTGCTCCCGCCGTCAGCACCTTGTTGTTGTTGGCGGTGCCCGTGGCAGGAACGTGAAGATTGCCGTCGCCGGTCGGATGGACATAAGCAGGGCCGCCGCCGCCGGTGGGTGGAAGCCAACCGGCATCCTGGTCGGCATTGGAAAGCTTGGTCAGAACCTGATCGGTGGTGCCACCGCCGGGCAGACCGCCGCCGCCGGTGCCAGCGGCTGGGAAGCCCCCGCCGGCCCAGGCGTAGCCATTCCAGGTATAGTCGATGCCGTTGGCGGTGAAGACCTGGCCGAACGTCGGGCTGCTGGGAAAATCGAAAGCCATTTATGTCGTTTCCGTGATCAGTTCGGCCGGGGGCATCTTGCGCGGCACGTACTTCACCGTGCGAATGGTGCCCGTCATCTGGTTGCTGCTGTTGACGCTGCCGATGAAGATCAGGGTCCCGACCGTTTTCATCACGTCGGCGGTGGTGGTGATCGGCGCGCCGGTGATCAGCACCCCACAGCCTGCCGCATCATAGGCCGCCGCGACTTTGGCGCCGGTTACGTAAGAAGTGCCGGTCTCAGTGGTCGCCGAGACATAGGAGGGAGTCGGGTAGACATAGATCACCCCGTCCGCCCCCAGCATCAGCGGCGCTGCACTGTCGGTGTCATAACCGATGACCCGGGCTGGGAAAGCCGGGCTGGGGCTCTTCAGATTGACGACCCAGGTGCCAGCCGCCGGGATGTAGGGGATCGCCGTCTTCGGAAAGCGGATGTCGTCGGTGCCATCGACCGCCAGTCCGGCGGCGCTCAGCGCGAACACCCCCGCGCCTCGGGAACCGGCCTGGGTAAAGAAGCTGGCGACGGTCGAGGACGTGATGACGCCGGCGCGCTTCACCGCTACGTCGTTCAGGGTGAAATCGACGGCGAAGCCATCGGTCTCGTCGGTCAGCATCGAGGCGGCGCCGGTCTCGACCGCCACGTCGGTGACATTGATCCTGAATGTCCTGGTGATGATGTCGCCGATGCCGTTGTCGGCGATCACGGTCACATCGTGAAACGTCGCCGTCTCGTAATCGAGCGGCCCGGCGACTTCCAGATCGGCCCCGTCGATAGCGAACTTCGGCATGAGGTCTCTCAGATGATCGTGTTGGTGCCATCCACGCCGGGATGGTCGGCCTGGATGGCGGCCAGCGAGCGACCGCCGAGCCCGAAGGTCGAGCCCGTGGCGGTGATCGACAGGAATGGATATTCCGAACCCCAACTCGGCAGGATCAACTGATCCAGCGTGCAATGATCCAAAATCAGGTGATACCGCTTCCAGCGAGGTTGCACCGGGCACGCATAGAAATTGTGAGCCGTCACCCGGCGCAGAGTGAGGGTGGCTTGATGGGTGTCGCTGCCGGTGGTGTAGGCGTATTTGTTGATGCAGAGGAAAGCATCGCCGGCCTGGCCTTTGGTGAAGGTGAAGTCCTCGATAGTCGCATTGCCGTTGCCGAGCATCACCAGAGGGGTGTTGGCCGGGGAGCTGGTGGAGGTGGTCAGCGTGCCGTTGCGGGCGGTGAAGTTGGTCGCATCCTGCACCAGGTAGTAAACATTGGTGGCGGTCAGCCCGGCGAGGGTGGTCTCGAAGGCCGTGTCGCCCTGAATGACGAAATCGCAGTTCGCCACAGTGACCGTGTTGACGTGCATGTACTGGTGCTGGACCAGGGGATCGCCATCGCCGTGGCCGTAGATGGCGCCGCCGAAGCCGTTAATATTCAAGTTGGTCAGGTCGATCCCGGAGGTGGTTTCAAACCCCCAGAAGATCGTGAGCCCGCCGCCGCTCATGAGTCGCGCCGACGGTAGGCCGACGGCGGTGTAATTGGTTATCGTCCGCGCCCAGCCCACCCAGCCATGCACGGCGACATCGATGGCGCTGAAATCGGTCAGCGCCTGGACATTGCCGTTGCCGCCGCTGTTGGCCGCCGCGTCTTTTGTGGCGGTACGCGCCACTTTGACGTTGGCCGCCGACCCACCGCCCGAGCCGACCGCCAGCGGCGTCAGTTGCTCGCCGTAGTGCACGACGGGGGCGCCGCCGGTCGGATTGGCATTGGCGGGAAGCCGAAAGTAATAGTGGATCTGGTTGGTGGCCTCCGTGGCCTCGCGCGGGTCTTTGACCGTCGACCCCTGCTTGTGGGACGTGAACTGCCCCGGCTGAAGGGCCGCGATGTTGGCGGCGATATTAGCCCCGCTCCAGACCCCGGTCAGATGCGTCAGGTTGTTCTCGTCGGGACCTGACCACATCATGCAGTGGAAGGTGTTGGCGTGGGTCGGCCCGAGCGGAGCAGTGGTCACTTCGTGCGTAACCGTCGCTTGATAGACGTTTGGCGTACCTTGGGCGGTGATGCTCCCTGCCGCGATGCGCCGTGAACCGGAGATCGTCAGGGGACCGGTACCGTAAGCCCCGATAGTGGTCCGATTCTTGACCTTCGCCGCACTCAGATGTTCGTAGCCGGTTGTCCCGCCTTTGCCATAGTAGCGATCCCCCGGCACCATCAGAGTGAGGGCCTTGCTGAAGGTCTTGAACGGGGTGTTGGGCGCCAGCCCATTAGCAGCATCGCTGCCGGCCACCGGGTCGACATAGTAGTTGGTGGCGAGATCGACGCCGTCGATATGGGTGATCGCATAGGTGTAAGTACCAGTGCCGCCAGCGACCGAAAGAGTTCCGACCTTAGCCCCGACAGCGGCATTCTCCCCGACGGTGTTGGCGCTGAGTGTCAGTCCCGTCGCCGCAGCCAGAAAGGCTGGCAGCATCTTGGTCTCGTTGGCGGTCGTGCCGGGATGCGTCAGATCCGGCAAATCGCTCAAGACACAGATCGGCAGGCCGTCCATGTAAGTTGGAGGTGTGGCCCATCCGGCGCGGGCCGTCACCTCGCCGGCGATGGCCGTGCGGCCCTGCGGCATGGTCCAGCCATTGGTGGTGCTGGTCTCATCGCGAATGATTGGGCTGCTACAGACAATCGGCAGGTTGGGGGCGATGGCGTGGATCGCGTCCAACAGGCCGCCATAGTAAGCAGTGAAGTTCGCCAGGTTCGGGCCGCCTGCCACCGCCTGGTCGTTCGATCCAATGGCGAGGATGATCCGGGTCGGGCTCAAACTGAGAAGGAAGGTGGCGAAGGCCGACCGTTTGGGGGCGGTGTCACAATCGTCCAGCAGGCGGCGGTAGCCGTGCGAGACTAGCGTCACACTGCCGTTGTAGCCACCATTGGCGACGGGCCGCTTCATCAGGCCCGCATAACCAAAGAGAGTTGGGCACACGCCCACGCCGCCCGAGGCGATGCTGTCGCCGTAAATCACGACATGTTTGGCGAGCAGCGCCGGGGTGATGGGCGTGGCTGCCGCATCGAACCGGACGCGGATTGGGTAGACCCCGACCGGCGCGGCTCCCCCGCCCATGGCGTATTGGGCGGGGACGAAGATCTGCACCGTCTTGCCAGTGCCTGGGGGCAGGAGGAGTTTAGCGGTGAAGGCTCCGAGCGCCTCGGGCACCTTGAAGAACCGGTCTTCGGTTTTGCCCCCCTGAATGGTGCGGGCGCAGACCCGGTTGGTGACGTTACCGACCCCGAACGGGGCTGTGGCGTAGCCATCCAGCTCCGCGTATCTGGCGGATGTGGTGAACTCCCAATAGGCGCCGTTGCCGACATCGTAGTAGTCGTTGCCGCCGCCGACCGAGACCAGCACCGGGGTGCGGCCATTCTCGTGCAACTGCGTCGGGGTGAGGGTGATGGCCGCCTGAAGGGTCATGTCGTGCCATCCCACTTGGTCGCCCCGCCAGGGAGCGGATAGATCAGCGGATTGTTGAGCGTCACCTGTGACGTTGTTCCAGCACCTATACCGCCAAAGATAAAAACATCTGTTCCCAGCGAGGTGATGTCGACCGTCGCGCTGAACGTGCCGTTATTGAGGTTCATCTTCACCGTCTTGGCGGTGAAATCGACCAGGATGCCGATGACATCGCCGGTAACATAAGCTCCGGGGTTGTTAACTCCAGAACTGCCACCGCCTTTGTAATAAGCCCCATAGTTATTAGCATAACCAACGCCGAAGTTATCCGCTCCCGGGTGGGAACCCGAACTTGCCGCCGTCCCCGCGACACCGATGATCGTCCCCGGGCTGCCTAGAATATCGACATGAACCTCGACATATCGCAGCCCGGCTGACTGCGACGTGGCCGACTTCGCACTGATATACGGCCCGCCAAATTCCGTCCGGTTGGCCGTCCGGTTCTGAGGGCCGGAAACAATGATCTGATCACTGCTCGTGGCCGGGTTCCAGACAACCGGGGCCACGGCCCCCGTCGTCGTGGATGTGAAGGTGTCACTGACACCGCCGATGGTCAGGGTTGTGTTGGTCGCGGTGAAATCGGCCGCAGAATTGGTATGCCGGACCACAAAGGTATCTGTGTTGACCGCCGTGGTAGCAACGGTCGACCAGGCACCGCCGTTCTTGGCGTACTCGCCCCCAGTGACGGTGACGGCAGTGCTAAGACCCGGCGTCAGCCCGGACACGGTGATGCTGTTGGAGGTCGAGACCGACGACAGGGGGACCCCAGTCGTGTCGGTGAAGCTGAACGGGTTCGGGACCGTGTTGATCCCGACGACCCCTTCCGCCATCACCGCCCGGCCTAAGGCCGTGTTGAACTCGTGCAAGACCCAGAAGAGCAAAGACACATCATCGGGCGTCAGGCCGAAACCGATGAAATCGCCGCCCGAAGCGCCCGGAGCCGTGTAGACCTTCCGCGTCACCGTTGGGGGAAGAAGGTCAGCCGCCGCCGTTTGCAGCCCCCGAATGACCCCGTTGCGCGCGACGATGGCGGCTGTCGCCGAGTAGCGAGACCCACAGATCAAACCTTTGGTGTTGGCCGAATCCGGCGAGGCAAACAACGAAGCATCCGTCTGAACGCGATTACCTCCAGTCGCCCCGAAGGCATCATACATCATGTATTGGCCGTAAGCACGACTCACCAAAGTCAAGTATTTTTCGCCGGCAACATAAGTGTAATCCGCCGCGATACTGTTGGTGTCAGCCTTGGCATCCTCCATCATGTAGATGCCCATGCAAGACGATATCACCGTCAGCCCGGCCGCTTCGGCATTGACCCCGGTGTCCATGACACCGGAGCTGCCGGCCAGGCCCTTACCTTCGACCCAAGTCGAGAAGGTTCCCGCCTGGGTGTCATAGCCGGGGCCGTTGGTGGCAATGAGCGGGGAGCGGGCCGCGATCAGATCGTTGCCGCACCGAGGATTGAAGTACACGAACTTGGCCGTCAGCCCGGCGAGGGCGAGATCCTTCTCCAACTGCTGAACAGCGGCGATGGTGGTCGAGGACTGCGAGCCTCCCCGCGTGATGATCGCCGCCGCGCGGGCATCCGCCAGCGGTGTGGCACTGGCCGGGGCGCTAATGGCTCCGGTCGAGTTGCTCTGGGCCGTGGTTGACCCGGAGGCATTGGTCGCCGTAACTTTGGCATGGATGATGGCGCCGACATCCGCCGCCTGAAGGACGTAAGTGGCTGAGGTGGCTCCTGAAATAGCGACCTGGGCCCTAAACCACTGCCGGCTGTAGCTCGTCGGGCTGTTGGACCAGGTCCCGTTCGAAACCGTCAGCGTCTGCCCTTGCGTCTCGGTTCCGGTGATCGCCGGAAGGGTGGTATTGACCGGCGCTGCCGGCACCGCCCCAGTGATGGCAGCCGTCGTATTGCTCTGCGTCGTCGTTTCCCCGCTACCATTGATCGCCGTGATTCTGGCATAGAGGATGGCACCGACATCCGCCGCCTGGAGCAGATAGGCGGCCGCCGTGGCCTCTAAGATGGGAATATTATCCCGAAACCACTGATAAATAAAACCGACCGGATTGTTGGTCCAAGCCCCTTGGGATACGGTGAGCACCTGGCCTTGGACCTGGGGTCCGGTAATAATCGGGGGGACCGCATTGGCGGGGGCTGTGGCACCAGGCCCTGAGCCTGCTCCCGCAACCGTGCCGTTGATCTGCACCCAGGCTTGGGAGTCGCCGTCATTGTAAGAGACATAAAGCGCCCCGGTATCGCTCTCCCACCAAAGTTGCCCGTGAACTGGCGCGGGAGGCGTATCCTGGATGATGACACCCGCTCCGCCGCCCCCGCCTCCACCCCCTCCGCCGCTGCCTTCGCCACTGTTGAGGAGGGCCTGTTCGGCCCACCACCGGGAACTCCAGTGATTGCCGGTGACACCCATGATCGCCACGGTGTCGGCCGGCAGCGTATCCGGCATGTGCTCGGCCCACTCCTTGGCGGCCTGGGCATAGGCGGCGGCACTGGCGCCATCCTGTTCGAGCACCGTGGCGCGGGCCAGAAGGCTGGTCTCGACGCTGACCGCCTGGCCCTCGACAGCACCCTCCCGGGCCAGCCGGGCGGCTTCGCCCGTCGCTTGAACGAGGGCCCTTAAATCCTTCAGCTCACTGGTGATTTCCCGAAAGAGATCGGTCTTGAATTTGGGATCGAGGCTCTCGGGCTTGACCGAGCCGGACCTGAGTTCCCCATCCGACCTGACGATCCCCGCCAGCACCCCCTGGATGTTCCGGATGGCGTCGATCAGCTCCTGGAACTGAGCATCGAGCCTATCTCCGGGGATCGTTTGGCGCGGGTTGGCGCGGACAAAGCTTTCAAAGCTGTAGATCCGGGCCGGAGGGGTTAGTGTCATACGTCCTCGGCCCGTGAAATTGGGCGCGAGAGACACTCACCGTGTCAGAGTTCGCGCTGGAGGTCAAAGATGGCAGAGGCTTTCAAAGCAAAAACCACCCGCAACGCCGAGATCGTGGCAGCCCGGGCTCAGGGCGTGTCACGGGCTGCGATTGGACGGGCCTATGGCATCTCCCCCGAGCGTGTTTCTCAAATTCTGCGCCGGGACGCCAGGCAGAAGGCGGAGGGCCCCGGTCCTAAGACAACATTCCGTCAAAGAGCGCGGGCGAGGATCAATGCCCGCGCTCTAAATGCCTGAAAACAAAAAAGAAAAGCTCAAAAATACAAAAATTTTCTCGACCAGGGTGGCCGTGGCCTTGGCTCCGGGCGCGGGCGTGGCCGGGGGGCGGGGGCGCACCCGCGCGCGAGCGCGCGCGCCTAGCGCGCGGGCGCCCGCTTGGCACGAGGGCGCCTGACACGCTTGCCTGACACCACCTTGGGCTCTGACACGGGCGCCGCTGACACGGGGCCAGGATTGTTCGCTTGCGTACCATCCTGGCTGGCGCGTGACGCAATGAGGGCATCTAGCTCGCCCTCGGATAGCTCTTCGATGGCTGACACGGAGGCAGCTTTTGGAGCCTGTTTCAGCATTCCCAGAACCTCTGCTAAGGTCCGACTAGCCTGTACTCTGACAGCCGGGCTTGCCATACTATCCTTGACGATGGCGACGAGAGTGCTAACGACCAATTCCCTCATACTGTCAACAGGTTGGCTCACTGTCTTCAACCTTTACGCGAGGTGAGCTGTAACGGCCCATCAAAGCTAGATGGCCGAACCCGCCGTGACGCCCACAGTAGCGCGTCCCTGACAACGCCACCATGCGGCAAGGCTCGCCGTTCGCCTTGATCGCGGTACACTTGGGTCGGAGCGCAATGCTCTGGCGAGCCAAGGCGCAAGCCGCCGGAAGCCCACGACCATGGGGCTTGCGCGTCCCCTTCCCTGGATGACGTAGCGACATCCAGGGACCCTGCCACAGGCTCAACGTTCCCCGCCATCCCGACAAACTGTGACACGGCGTATTGACACAACTAGACGTTGCGTTCTAAGGTCCTGTCTGGTGTCAAACACCAGCCGGGCGCCGCTATGGGGCTCGGGCAACCAGCCGAGAGTAACGCAAATGGCCACCAGTTCTACTCTGACAATCTCGCGCAAACTTCGTATTGCTATCCGCGCGGCTCTAGCTTCGCATCCCGATTGGCAAGATTGGCGCAAAGCTAACCTTGGCGATGGCCGTTCCATGGCAGACATGAACCGCGACGAAACCATCAAAGCTTGCCGCGATCTTGGCGTTGACTTCAACGCGCTTGCAGCCAGCACTCCATTCCCCGATGGCCCCGACACTGACGACGAAAGCAACGCCACCATGAATGAACCCGCCCCAATGGACCCCGATTGGCAAGCATGGCGTGATGCGGGCAACGGCGAAAGCCGCGTCCCTACGCCGTTCGAAGGACAAGACCCTATCGCCTTGGTGCAAGGCGCGCTGGCAGGCGTGGCTGACTTCCTTAGCTCCAAGATGGTGGCACAGCTTGAGGCGTCGATTGCGCCCCTGGCACAAGCCGCCTCGCAAGGCCCACGCGTCGAGACGCGGGTTGAGACACGCGAGGTAGTAAAGACCGTCACCGTGGACGAAACCGGGCACGCAGTCGCGGCACCTGTCCCGCCGGTTGCGCTTGTAGACATGCGCGAGGGCGCCAAGGTGTTCTCCAAGGCGCTCAAGACGCGCGGAGCCACGAAGTTCGGCGCGCTGACAATCCCCGTGTGTGACGGCATTGCAGGCGAGGGCGACGTGCCAATGCACGACGTAACCTATGTCTGGCAAGGCGACATGCTCGGCTACTTGGTGGCAGTCGCGCACTTGGCGGCGTCTAACGATGCTTCCAAGAGAAGACGCGCTTCAGCGCTCCTCTATGGGCCGGCTGGCACGGGCAAGACGAGTGCAGTGGAATGCTTCGCCGCTGCCTGTGGGCGCCCGTTCTTTCGGATCGCGATCGATCGCAACACGGAGGGCTTGGAGCTAGTCGGACAGAGACTGCCTGTCCCTGGTGGCGGAACCATGTTTCACGAGGGCGCCCTCGTGACCGCGATGCAGGTTCCCTATGCCGTGATCCTGATAGACGAGCCAAGCTTCCTTCGCCCCGGTACCGCCGCTGTCCTTCAAACCATACTCGACAAGCGGTACACCATCCTGAAGGAGGACAAGAATAGGCGTGTGGAGTTCGCGGAAGGCGTCATGGTTGTGCTGGCCGACAACACGAACCTATGCGGCGACGAAACGGGTCGATACGCTGACACCATCGCGCAGAACGTCGCCTTGCAGGACCGTATCGGCTTCTTCGTGCCGGTAGACTACCTGCCTCCACATCTTGAGGCTAAAAGCCTCTCGACGCACTCTGGACTAGCGCTGGAAGCTTGCGAGCGCATGGTCACTTACGCGGGATTGACGCGGCATGGCCGCGACAATGGCACGCTGACAACTGGCACAAGCTATCGTCGTTTGCTGGCATGGGCGGACGCGATTACTTTGGGCGCGCCCTCGCAGAGCGCGTTCAATGCTTCGATCATCAATCCTGCGGACCCTGCGGACAGGCCCACACTCACGGCTCTGGAGAGCGGGAACCTACGTCACAGTGAGATCGACGCTTTGGCCCAAGGCGGCACCGTCGCCGCCCCTGTCGTCGAGGGGTCCGCGTCCCGTCCCCAGAATATCGACGCCGCGAACGCATTCGAGACGGTGCCGAACGTATCGTTCACGCCTGCTAGTCCTATCGTTTGACAAGCTCTGACATATCGGACTAGAGTCATGACCCTGTTAGGCTTCGCCTAACAGGGTCAAAACATATCGGAAAGAGAGTAACGCACATGACAACAACCCTAACTCCCGCCGCACGTGCAAAGCAGGCGCATGTCCTGGCGATGCAAGCCCTTGAGACACAAGCAAAAGATAATCCGCAAGCGCTCGCCACCCTGCCGGCTGGCGCAACCGTGACTGTGGCGGATGCTTACAAAGCTTCGCTCGAAAGTTGCTCCCGGTTCTATATCGCCAACGGCGGATCGCCCTCCCATGTCTGGACTATCCAGCCATATCCTGGCACGGCGGCACTCTCCTACGATGGCTGGAACACCTGGACCCTTTGCCTGCCTGCCATGCCCTTGGATGCACGTCTCTCACGGCGCGAAGCCGAGATCATGGTCGCGTATACGGTCCACGAACTAGGCCATGCGCTCTACACTGACTTCGATGCAGTGATAACCGCCAAGCGCGAGGGCTTGGGCAATCTACTGAATGGATTGGAAGATATCCGTATTGAGCGGGACCTAGTGGCGAATGCAAAGGGCGTGACGAATGCTCGCGCGTTGCTGGAAATGCTCACGCAATACGTGACAATCCAGTCGCTCGCGAATGGATGGGACCCAAGCGCTCCACGTTGCTTGCCCTTCACCTTGGCAAGCAAAGGGATGACTGAGTTTCTAGGTTACGTCGTTCCTTCCATGCCGCGCTTGGACGTGCTGCCACCTGCGATCCTGGCCTTGGTGGACGACGCGCTTGTCCGTGTTCGGCATTCCTCCCCTGGCAAGGCTGGAACCGCTGAGTGCTTGGATATCGCGCGTTGGCTGAAAGCGTCGATTGAGGCTCTGCCGCAAGACGCCAAGCAGGACCCCGGTTCCCAGCCCAAGCCCCAAGAAGCCCCAGAGCCTCAGGACGGGGCTCCAGAGCCTCAGGAAGCCCCAGAGCCTCAGGACGGGGCTCCAGAGCCTCAGGACGGCACTCCTCCCGAAGCTGGAACCCCTGGCAAGGGTGGCGAGGGCGACGGGAACCCGTGGACCCTCGACGATACCGTCACGGAGAACCCTGAAGTGAACCTCAACGACATGGGAGACCGTGCGTCCAAGCGCGCGGGCTTGTCGCCCTCCGACGTGGCACGCGAAAACAGGGGCATCACGGACTACCTCAACGCGGTCGAATGCAAGGTTGCCCGTCGCAAGGATCTGACCCCGAGGGAAGACACGGCGCGGGCGCTAACCGCCTTGATCCCAACCCCTGCCAAGCTTCGGCGCGACGTGACGCGGGCGCTTCGCTCCCCTGATCTGACCCTGAACCATCGGCACGAGACGCGAGGGCGCTTCGATATGCGCGACGTGAGCCGCGCTCAAGCCGGTGCAACAAGCGTCTTTCGTCGTCGCGAGGAAGCACTCGGCGAGAATGCCGCCGTGTCCTTCCTAATTGACCTAAGCACAAGCATGAGAGGCTCTTGTATCGAAGCAACCACGGCGCTCGCGCTTCATCTGGGCGATGCTTGCAAAGCTTCGAATGTACCCTTTGAAGTCTTGGGCTTTCTGTCTCCTCCACCCAGAGCACGACGGAGTGCTCAACCGACATCCATCTTGATGGAAGTCAAAAGCTTTCGCGATCCGTGGCAAGAGGCTCGCCCCTACGTGGCGTCCCTGATCCACGCGCCAAAGGGTGGCACGAGCATGATGCCTGCCATGATCGACGTTGCGAAGCGCTTGCGGGCCAAGGCTGGCGTCTCGCGCCGTGTCATGCTGGTGCTCACGGATGGCGAAGATGGGTGGAGCGCGGGTTCGGCTCGTGCCGCTGCAAAAACGGCTCTGACACGCGATGGCGTCGAGACCCTGGTCATTGGAGCGCTCACGGACGTGAAGCATCTTGGCCTGCCCTACGTGAACGTGACGAGCCTGCGGGAACTGGCAACCCAGGGTCTTGAGGCACTCGGGGAAGCGCTGGCAGTCAAACGCGCCTAAGCCCTCAGACCAAGATCGACGCTAGGCCGCCAGCGAAGCCCGCTGGCGGCCTTTCCGCGTCTAGGGCTATGCCGATACCCAGAAACCCTTAGCCGCCGCTGGCGGGCTTCCTGGTGGGCTTCCCGCTCGGGACCCTTCACCCGTCCAACCAGCACCCCTTCCCGCTCGGGAACCGGGGACGGGAGACGCGGCGGGCGCGGGCGCGGGCGCGGGCGCAGGCAGGCGGGCGCAGGCGCGGGCGCGGGCGGGCGCGCGGCGCCCACGCCCTCGGGGGAGGCCCCGATCTCTATTTTAAGCGCAAATTGGAATTTTGATTCGGTTTCCACGGTTTCACGCCAAAGGCCGGAAAGCCGTTACACCCCACAACCACTACCTGGAACGCCCTCACGCCGCCCCCTCCCAGCATCCCCCCCGAAAATGGGCCAGAATATTCCCACTCACCACACACCATGTTCTAACCTCCGCTATACACACATTGTGCACTGCACCATATGAATATTTATATTATTTCTGATAATTATCTGGAATTGTTTCCCCTCTCTTTTTGTGCTTATCAACAACATAGATTTTGGTGTGTGGTGTGTGGTTATATTGCTAAGTCCTTGAAAACGATGGCTTTTCGACCCATTCACCGTGGTGTGTGGACCAATTATGGTGTAAGGCGCCACCGAATAAAAAACTCAAGGAAATTGGCTCGGAAATTGATCCTGAATATAATGGTGTGTGGTTCTCAAAAGTGGTGTGTGGCCCCCATATTCAGGTGCTGCGAGGAGCGCTTTCGAGCAGGAACCGAGCCAGCAAAAGCGCGTCGGCACGGCCATGATGGCGCTTCAATTCGAGCCCCTGAAGTGCTGGATAAAGCCTCAATGCTAGAGCCCGCGAAGCATCCTTGTCTTGACGTATCAGACCAAAATGGCGCTTCCAAACCGCAGGCCGGACGCGCACAGTCGGGATCTCCAGAGCCCCCAGCACACCCAGGATGGTGCCGTAGGAGCGCCCGAAGTTGAACATCGAAGTCACCCCCTGCCCCGGCATGGCCCCGACCGCCTCCACGACGGCCCGCCGTGGCCTAGCCTCCCGAAGCATCCTTGCCAGGGCCGCCGGGTCCAACTCCCGGTTCGCCTGCGGCAGATCAAACAGAACCACGTCGTCGAAGTCCCCCAGCACTGCCAGGGCGCCCGAAAGCCCAGGGTCGAAAGCTGCAATCGGCAAAGACATGGTACTTGACATCCTCAAGCGAGTCTGTATCGTTATAGACACTGACGACGAAAGGCAACGCTATGTATGTCCGTATGACCCATCTCCATGAGGGTCCGCATCTCGAAACCTCGATCCCCAGGACCGATCCAGCTCACCAAAAGCGCCTCAAGGAGCTGGCGCTCTACGCGACAGCCCTCTACGCCAAGCTCGTCGAGTACGGCCGCAGCGCCTACATCCCGACCCAAGAAGGCCATTACCGGGACCTCTTCAGCCCCCACCACGGCGGCTCCTCCTCTCGTGTCACGGACGATCTCGTCCAAGGCACCCTCAGCCCCGAGGAATACGCCAACCGGCTCTTCAATCTCCTGATCAAGATCCGGGAGCACGAAGGCTCGATCATCCTGGTCGTGGCGCCCATCGCCGTCACCAACGAGCGCGACACCCTCAGGTCAGCGCTCATGGACACGCGCGCCCAATGGGAAAGGCTTCTTGGGCGCTCGACCCGGGAGACCCAAAGCCCCCTCATCGTCTACAGTTGGATGCGGAGTGAGACCCGGCGCGAAGAGCCCGATCTCTGGCCCGAAGACATCCAGCGGAACCAGCACGAAGTCACACTCTTTCATACGAGCCCGCAGCAATGACCTTCGGTGCCGAAGCCATGACGCTCTTGATGGCAGCGTCTTTCGCCATGGGCTTGCTGTCCTATCACCTGCTCTTGAGGCCCTGACACCATGATCGACCTCTCTGGCTACAAACTGACTTTCAGCGATGAGTTCAACACCAGGAGCATCTCGCAGACCGGCGAAGACACCGTTTGGTCCAGCATCCGCAACGAGTGGCGCTACGACGCCAACAGCGACATCGGCTTTGGCTGGTCCAGCTTCGTCGATCCGGCCTCGGGCTATGATCCGTTCAACGTGTCAGGAGGTGCTCTGACGATCACCGCCAGTCCAAACCAGACTCCCTTCGGCACGCCGGAGGGCGACGAGTCTGGGATCATCACGACCCAGAACGGGTTCAACCAGACGTATGGCTACTTCGAAATGCGGGCGGACCTGAACGACGCCAGCCCCGGATGGGATGCCTTCTGGCTTCTCCCCGTCACCCAGATCCCGGACCCGAACGGCAACGGCCACCAGGAGCTGGACATCGTCGAGCATTACGGCGGCGCGGCAGCCGTCAACCTCTATGCCGGCATCCACACGACCGACGACAACTACTTCGCGGACGCCACCAGCAGTCAGCCTGCCCAAGTCGGAGATACCTTCCACACCTATGGCCTCCTCTGGGGGCCTGACACCCTCGATTTCTATTTCGATGGAAACTACGTCCAAAGCCGCCCAACGCCCAGCGATATGCACTCTCCCATGTATCTGCTGGCGAACCTGGCGACCTACGGCGACGGGCTCGACGAGCCCCTCGAAATGAAGATTGATTACATCAGGGTTTTCTCGAACGACCCCGATGCCGTCGCCATCAGCCAAGGACCCGTGTCAGCGCCCGACGGGCATGATCCCGGCCTCTATGGAGCCATCGCCCTCGATCACCCGTCCCTGGCCCCGCCAGCGCCGGTCTTTGACTTCCTGTGATGGACCTCCGGCCCTACCAGCACGAAGGAGCCAGCTTCCTGGCTGACACCACCAAGGCCAAGGGCAGGCTCTTGGGCGACGAGCCTGGCCTTGGCAAGACCAGGCAGGCCATCGCCGCCTGTGACACGCTTCAGGCCCGGCGCGTCCTGGTACTCTGCCCTGCCGTAGCCAAGAGCCACTGGCAGCGCGAGTTCCAGACGCTCCAGACCCTCAAGCGCCAGATCCAGGTGCTCAACCAGCAGCGGGACACCATCGACCCCAAGCGGCCCCAGGGGATGCCGCTTGTGGTCATCGTCAACTACGATTTAATCCACGGCCCGGAACAACCCCTGCGCCGCAAGCTCCTCGCGCAAGCCTGGGACGCGCTGGTGTTGGACGAAGCGCACGCCCTCAAGAATCCCGACGCCAAGCGAACCAGATTTATCTATGGCAAGCGCCTCGACGGCGCGGCCCCGAGCCTCGTGTCACAGTGTCAGCACGTCTTCGTTCTGACCGGCACGCCCATGCCTAATCACAGCGGTGAACTCTGGACCCATCTCCACGCGCTAACACCGTCTCTGATCCCCGATCCCCTGCGCCCCGAGCATCCGCTGACCTACGAGCGGTTCTGTGATCGCTACGCGGTCATCCAGAACACGCCTTGGGGCAACAAGGTCGTCGGCTCCAAGAATTTACCCGACCTCAACAAGCGTCTCCAGCCCTTCATGCTCCGGCGCCGGAAAGTGGATGTCCTCAAGGATCTTCCGCCACTGACTTTTGAGCTGTACGCGCTGACACTGGACGCCCCGCCGCCCAGCGATCCCGTCCTCGACCAGCTTAGCGATCAGGACCTGGAGAGCCTTCTCGCAGCACCCGCAGCGATCAGCACCGCCCGGAGGATGCTGGGTGAGGCCAAGGCTCTTCCGGCCGTCGCCTTGGCGCTCTCCGAATTAGAGTCAGACCCCAAATCCAAGCTGATCATCTTTTGCCATCACATCTCGGTCTTGGATCTCATGGCCCAGGCGTTCTTTGGCAAAGTCAAAATCGCCAGAATCGACGGAAGGACATCGCCCAAAGACCGTGACCTCGCCATCGAGGCTTTCCAGAGAAATCCTGACACCCGGATCTTTCTGGGGCAGATCCAGGCAGCCGGGGTCGCCATCACGCTGACCGCCTCCTCCAATGTGCTCATCGTCGAGCCCTCCTTCGTGCCAGCCCAGAATGTCCAAGCGGCTTCCAGAGCCCACCGCTTCGGCCAGAAAAATTCGGTCCTCGTACGCTATTTATTTTGTCCAGGTACTCTTGACGAACGTATCATCAAGATACTACACCGTAAGACGCGAGACATCGCCGTTGTCACTAACGACGACACCGTCAATCTAGGGATGCCGGCTTAATCCCCGCAGCTCCCGCTCTTCACAAGACAGAAAGTCCCTCGCCATGAGTTTTGAACTCAAGATCACCGCTAACTCGTTGGAAGAGCTGTGGAACACGCTCTCGACGTTTAAATCCCCAAACTTCCCGCAATCCCCAGCACCCCCAGCAACGGCTCCTGACACCAACCCCCGTGTCAGCAGCTCGACGGCTGACACCGCTGACACCAATGGGGTTACTCCCAAGCGAGGCCCAGGGCGCCCTCCTGGCTCGACCAATAAACCTAAACCCACGAGCCCTCCGCCGGCATTTCTCAACACCATCAAGGCGGAGCCCAACGGGGCTGACGAACCCGAGCCCGAAGAGACGGGCGTGGAGGATGCTGGTCAAGCTCCTGTGGCGGCCGAGGTCAACGAGGACGACGAGCGCGCGGCAATCACCGCCGAGCTTGGGCGCTACTGGAAAAAGAGCCCCGCTTTGAAAACCCGCATCCAGAACTTCCGGAGCGAAGTCGGCATCGCCACGATGATGGATCTCCGGGCCGAGGACTTCGGCAAGGCACGGGCTTTGATCGCCGAGCTGGAGGCGACCGCGCCATGACCGTCCCGGCTCTCGCCATCGACCAGCCCAAGCACTGCCGTTTAGGTGGCAGCGCTGCCAGCATCTACCTGGCTTGCAGCAAGGCGCCCGAACTCTGGGAAGGCCGCAAGCGGTTCTCGTCGGCCTACGCCGACGAGGGCACCCGCGCTCACGAAGTCATCGAGCATCTCCAGCACGGTCGGGATACCCGCGCCTCTGACGCGGCCGCCGGCGACCGGGAGATGCTGGATCACGCCTACGACTTCGTGAATCACTGCAACGACCTAAGACCTCTCTTCACGTCGATGGTCGAAGAGCAGGTGTCGCTCGAAGACCTCTGGCGCTACGTCGGACGAACCCCACCAGAGCCTTTGTATGGCACCGTGGACTTTGGCGCGTTGAGCCGAGATAAACGCACGTTGATTGTGCTTGACTTCAAGTATGGAAAAGGTGTCGCTGTTTCGCCCAAAGATAACCCCCAGCTCATGTTTTATGCTTTGGGGGTTTACTTCCGGCTCTACGAGACTTTGACACCAGAAATCTGGAGTAAGATCCTTTATGTGAGACTAGGGATCTACGCGCCACGCCAAGGTGACACCGAACCCAGATGGTGGACCCTGGATCTCGTCGAGCTTTTGGATTGGGGCAAAGACATCCTCAGACCCGCTATCGAGAAGATCCACGCGCAGAAGGACACCGCCTTCAAGACGGGCTCCCACTGCCGGTTCTGTGTCGGGGCGCCAGTCTGCCCCGAGCTTCGTGCCCAGGCGATGCAGACCGCCAGGAACGCCTTCCCCGAGGACTTGACAACCCCTATAGACGTTGTTAGTTCTCGTCTGACGCCGCCGTCTGATTTGTCTGATGACGAACTGGGGGAGGCGTTAAGTCGAGGGGAGCTTCTAAGCACATGGATCAACGCAGTCAGAGCCGAGACTTCGGCTCGCCTCGCCCGAGGGCGAACAGTCACGGGCTGGAAACACGTCACCAAGAAGGGCTATCGGAAGTGGGTCGACACCTCCGCGGCCGCCTCGATCTTCTCAAAGCTCGGGCTCTCACAGGCCGAGATCATGACGGAGCCGGAACTCCGGTCTCCGGCACAGGTCGAGAAGCTTCTTAAACAGCGCCGTCTCGATCCGAAGATCGTCAATCCGCTGGTCGAAACCCCTGTCACCGGGGTCAGTTTAGTGCCAAGCTCACATCCGGCTCCGGCGGTGCTGTCATCGCCGGGGACCAACTTCCCACTAATCGCAACCTCAGACTGTGGAGACTGAACATGCCCAAAAGCACTATAACCCCTTACGGGATCTTGGCTTTCCCGAACCTCTTCGAGCCACGGTCCGTTCCTGGCACCGGTCAGGAGCCCAGGTTTTCGACGATTCTGATCTTCGACGAAGCCGCGCAGAAGAAGCCCGAGTTCAAAGCCCTTCAAGATGCGATCATCGCTGCCGCAGATGAACGGTGGCCGGACAAGAAGAACCAGAAGAACCTGCGCTTTCCGATCCGCAAGTGTGAAGAAAAAGAGGGCGTCAACGGCTTCAACGCGGGCAGCGTCTTCATCAACGCCTGGACCAAGACCCAGCCGGGACTTGTAGACCGGAACAGAAACGAGATTTTGACCAAGGCCGAGATCTGGGCCGGGCAACTGGCACGAGCATTCGTGAGGCCCTTTGCCTATGAGACCTCCGGCAACCGGGGTGTCAGCTTGATGCTTGAGAATGTTCAGATCGTTAAATCGGATATGCCTCGCATCGACGGCAGAAAGAGTGCTGCCGAAAGCTTTGGTGTCATAGACGAGCCCGAACTTGAGGGGGCGTTCGGCGTCGATGAAAGGTTCTAAACCCATGGATCACGGGGACATCCTCCGAACTTCGGCTCAAGTCATCACCAAACGTCGGGAGACCTATGGGTCTCCCGCCCAATGTTTTGAGCGAGCGGCGGTCATCGCCGGAGCGATGCTGGACAAGCCGGTCACGCCCTACGAGCTGGCAGTGATCTTTCACGCCATGAAGCTGGCCCGCATCGCCCAGAGTCCGAAGAACGTCGATCATTACGTCGACGGCGTCAGCTATCTCAGCTTCGCGGCCGAGTTCGCCGATGCCGAACCGGAGAGCCCCCAACGTGACACCAAAGCCGTCTCTGGACGATCAGTGGAAAAAATACTCGGAGGCGCCTCGGATGCCAGAGCAGCGCCCGGACCTCATGCTGACCGGGTTGCTCCATGAGCTGACCGCTTTGAGAGACACCCTGCATGGGCACAGGGATGTGCCCTACGTAGAGCGCCTCATGGCCCTGACAGACTTGGTCTTTCAGGTCGTGGCCCGCCAGCAGTTGCATGTGGATCTGGCTCGTTCTGTCCTCGAAGAAGAGAAGAAGCGCCACCCGCAATCGTCCAGTCACTAACAAGAATCACGGTGTCAGCCTGACACCGTCTTACCCAAGCCCGTCTGGGTCGGATGACGGGACAACAGAAGGATCAACGAGATGTCGTTGACCATTGACCAAGTCGCTATCATCAAAGGAATGCTGCTTAGAGGCGATCACCAGCACGACATCGCTGCACGTTACGGTGTCAACGGTGGACGTATCGCCGAGATCGCCACCAAGAAGAAGTTCACCGATGTCGAACCGGCACCGGCGGCTGACCTTCCTCCACTGCTGCCGTCGGCAAGACGCTTTATTGATCCAAACGCGCCGGTGGATAAGCAGGTAGAGGTCTTCGAGTATTGGCTCGTCAACCCGCCTGGGAACAGCCGTACTGTCACCATCACGCCAGAACTGTCGGCCTACATCCTGGAAAAGCACGGCAAGTACGGCAACCGCAAGCGCAAGCCGGCGCGGATCCGGCGCTACTCGGACGCCATCGACAAAGGCGAGTGGGTGCTGACCGGAGAGCCTCTCATCTTCGGCGTCTCCACCAACCTTCTTGACGGCCAGAACCGGCTGGCTGGTTGCGTGCGGGCGGGTAAACCGTTCCGCACTGATGTCCGCTTCGGGATCGACGATCAGGCGTTCGTCACCATCAACTCCGGCGTTGTCCGCAGTGCCGGTGACACCTTCTACACCGCCGGAATCAAAGACCCACAGATCGTATCACCGGCAGTGCGCTGGCTGATGCTCTACGAGTACAACAAGGTGCAGGACCGGACGAGCTACTCGAACCAGGAGATGATGGATTTCTACCGTAACAATCTCGACGAGGACTTTCTAAACGAGGCCATCGAACGGGCCAAGAAAGCCTCGAAAGCAGTGCCGAGAGGCGCCCTCGCGGCGCACTTCTATCTGTTCGAGAGCAAGCACCCTGACACCGCCAAGCGGCTGGCAGCCGACTTCGATAAGAACGCGCATGGCGCTAAAAAGCTGGTCGCGTTTCTAAACAAAACACGCAAGGACAACTTCGGTCGCCTCAACGACGTGTGGATCAACGCGCTCTTGGTTCAGACCTGGAACGCCTACCGTGACGGTCGACTCGTCGTCGCCAAAGACCTGAAGTGGAATGGGGGCACCGATGACTACCCGACCATCGCCTAAGACTAAAGACATCGGTCTTGGCGGGATCTCGATAAAGGAGCGCCTACGGGCGCTCCGACCCGAGACCGTCAAGAGCCTCATGGAATCGATGCAAGCCGGAAAGCTGTATCAGCCCATCGTGCTGCAACCGAAGCCCGGCACCGGCTACTGGCTGCTGGCCGGGGCGCACCGTTTCGAAGCCGCTAAAAAACTCAAATGGGACTCGATCCGAGCCACCATTCTTGAAGGGCTCGATGCCGATCAAGCGGCGCTGGTGGAGATCGACGAGAACCTGATCCGGGCCGACCTTTCACCGGCTGAGATCGCGGCGCATGTCGATGCTCGTAAAGAAATTTATGAGCGCCTTCATCCACAAACGAAGCGCGGTGGTAATCGCAGATCAAAGTGCCAAGTTGGCACTTTGAAAGCTCCGGCCTTTATCGACCAAACAGCGCAAGCATCCGGACGTGGGCGCAGGACACTTGCGCGGGAAGCTTCGCGTGGGAAAACCATTCCGAATGTCGCGACGCTCGCCCACACGTCTCTCGATAAAGGCGAGGAGCTTGATGCTCTGATCAAGCTACCCGACGCCAAGCGCGACGCGCTGATCGCTCAAGCTAAGGCAGGCGAAAAGGTCAGCGCCAAGACGGCGCTCAAACAGCACTCTCGTGGAGAACGCGAGCAGGAACTCGCGGACAAAATCGTTGCACTTCCCACCAAAAAATACGGTGTTATCCTCGCCGATCCCGAGTGGCGTTTCGAGCCGTGGTCACGGGAAACCGGCCTGGGTCGCGCCGCCGACAATCATTATCCGACTTCGATCACGGAAGTGATCGCAGAGCGTCCGGTCGAGAGCATCGCGGCCAAGGATTGCGTGTTGTTTCTCTGGGCGACAGCGCCGATGCTGCCGCAAGCGCTGGTGGTGATGAGCGCTTGGGGTTTTGACTATAAGACTCATGCCGTGTGGATGAAACGGACAGTCGGTACTGGCTATTGGTTTCGCAACGCGCATGAGCTGCTGTTAGTTGGCACGCGCGGTAACGTTGTGGCCCCCGCTCCGGGTACACAATGGAACTCGGTATTTACTGAAGAAGATGACGAGGAACTTAGGCACTCGGAGAAACCGGAAGCCGCCATCGAGATGATCGAAGAGTACTATCCGAACGTCCCAAAAATCGAATTGAATTGTCGTGGTAAGCCCCGTGCGGGCTGGGACGCCTGGGGGAACGAGGTGGATGATGCCACGTCGATTGCATCTTGATTTCGAGACGTGCTCGACGGTCAATCTGAGCCGGACCGGCGCCCACGCCTATGCCGAGCATCCTGGTACCGAAGTTGTCATGCTGGGCTACGCCTTCGACGACGAGAAACCCCGCATCTGGGCTCCGGGACAGCCTTTCCCCCGGCGTATCCTCGATCATGTCCAAGAGGGCGGCGAGGTCCACGCCTGGAACGCGAACTTCGAATTAGCCGTCTGGAACCTCGTCCTCCGGCGTGAGGACGCTGCCTCCCTGGTGCCCCCGCTGGCACCGGGCCAAGTCCATTGCACCATGGCGGCGGCTGCGTACTGGGGGTTGCCGCTTGCGCTCGAACAGGCCGCGCAGGCGCTTCGCCTGCCACAGACGAAAGACCAGGTAGGTCATGGCCTCATGCTTCGGATGGCGAGACCGCGCCATTTCACGCCAGACGGCCAGCCAGTCTGGTGGCATGAGCAGGACGCCATCCGGTATGACATCCTGGCGCGCTATTGCCAGCGCGACATCGAGGTCGAGCGTCTGGCTTTCAACGCCATGCCGCCGTTGCCGGAACAGGAAAAGGCCATCTGGCTCGTCGATCATCGCATGAACGCCCGGGGCATCAAGGTTGATCTTAGCCTCGTGGAGGCCCTCGACAAGCTGACCCGGGAAGAGACCCTCCGCCTGGATCAGGACATGCGCGACGCCACGGGGGGTGCCGCCAGCACCCGCATGGTGGGCGTCCTGACACAGTGGCTCCTCTCCAAAAACGTCCAAGTCGAGAGCCTCGCCAAGGGGCATCTAGGGGCGCTCCTGGAGACCCCCAACCTGGATGGCGACGCCGCGACGGCGCTCCTCATCCGGCAGGAAGCGGCCAAGACTTCGACCGCCAAGCTCAAAACCATGAAGACCGCCGCCTCCCGCGATGGCCGTGTCAGGGGCGCCATGCAGTATTATGGCGCCGCCCGCACTGGCCGCTGGGCTGGACGGCTGATCCAGATCCAGAACTATCCCAGGACCCCCAAAGGCTTCCCGGTCCGGGGCGCGCTCCAGAGCGTGCTGGACGAGCACGACGACGCGGACACCCTAAAGTTCAAATATGGAAGCGTACTCAGCACTATCAGCACGCTTCTAAGACCGTGCTTTGTCGCTGACACCGGCAAGTCTCTCGTGTCAGTGGACTTTAGTCAGGTGGAAGCCCGCGTCGTGGCTTGGCTCGCCGACCAGCAAGACGTTCTTGATGTCTTCCGACGCAACCAGGATGTCTATACTTATGCTGCGCACAAGATCGGCTCTTCGTCCCGGCAACTTGGAAAGATCGTGACCCTCGCTCTGGGCTTTGGCATGGGTGCTGACAAGTTTACGGCCACCGCTAAGACCTATGGCATCAATTTAGACCTCGGCGATGCCCAAGGGGTTGTCACCACGTGGCGCAAAGCCAACCGCCGGATCGTCAACTTCTGGTACGACTGCGAAGAGGGTGCCCGCCAAGTCATTACCGACAACGTGCAGCACCGGTACTACAGGGTCGGCGCGCTTGGTTTTCGGATGGCGAAGAGCGACGGTCCGATGGCGGGGACGCTCTTGATGAAGCTCCCGAGTGGGCGGCATTTGGTCTACCGGGACGCTCGGATCGAAGACGGCATCACGTATAGCGGCGTTCACCAGCTCACCCGCGCCTGGACGGATATCAGAACTTACGGCGGGAAATTGGTGGAAAATGCCACTCAGGCGGTGGCTCGCGATCTGATGGCTCACCTGATGGTCGAGATCGACCGGCTCTGGCCCGACGCACTCGTGGCGTCGATCCACGACGAAGCGGTGCTGGAAGTCGAAGAGACCCAGGCCAAGGCGGTTTTAAGCGAGGTTCTGAAGGTGGTTAGAACCGGCCCTAAATGGGCCACGGGGCTCCCCCTCGATGGCGAGGGCTACGTCGCGAAGCGCTACGGCAAGGCGTAAAAAATCGGGGGTGCCGGAACGGACAACCGACACCCCCAGACGAAAGTAACGCAAGACAAGATCTAACAACGGACGTATTGCATGTCAACCATTGCCCAAGCCGCTCAAGCCGCCGGTTTCGGACCGTACATGATTTCCGTCGCCCCGCCGGGAGGGCGACCGGCGCCAACTCTCGACCCCAGAAGCATGGGCAAGGTCCCGGCCCGCTACCGGCCCTCCACGCGGGATTGGGTTCCGGTCGGGGTCCAGCACCACGCCTGCCGGGATCAGGCCACGGCGCGGGAGTGGGATCAGGCTGGAGCCAATGTAGGGCTCGCTTGTGGCCGGGCCTGGAACCTGGTCTTTGTCGATCTGGATTTCGACGACCCCGTATATCTCGCTGATGCCATTGAGCTATTCCGACGGCACTTCGGCAAGGACATCCCCATCCGAGGGGTTGACAACCCAAATCATGCCCGCGCCGGAGTGGCGTTCCGCCTCGATCAGATGCCTCGTGGGACCGTGCTCCGGTTCCAGGACCCGATGGGGGCGATCTTCAAGCTGGAGATCCTCGGCGAGAACCGTCAGTTCGTGGCCTGGGGCCAGCACCGTGACACCGGATCGCCCTATGCCTGGGCCAACACGCTTCGCACTCCCGGAGACTTTCCCGAGATCACCCTCGACGCGCTGCGCAAAGTGCTGATCGAGATCGAGCTGGAACTGTCCGCCAAGTACGGCGTCCGCCGGCTTCATGGAAGCGTTGGAGGCGCGGTCAGTCATACCCGCCCCACCGGCGATGCCGGCCAGATCGTCGGCTCTCAGGAGGACGTGACACGGTTTTTGAGCCTGATCCCTAACGACCACGCCTTCGCCGACTACGACGCCTGGCTGCACATGGGCCTGGCGCTCATCAACGCCAGCGGGGGTGCCGCCTGGGGCCAGGATCTCTGGACAGCTTGGTCGAACCAGGTCGTCCAGACCATGGGCGAGAGCTACCCGGCGCAAAAATGGAACGAGAACCTGCCGGCATCTCCTCACGGCCCCTTGGGGCTCTGGTGGCTGCGCAAGGAAGCCCAGGCCCGGGCACCCGGCCAACTGGCTGTCACCGCCTATGACACGGCCCCGCTCGACGAGACTGAGGTCGACGCCACTGCGGCGGCTATCACAGGCGAACCCCTGTTGCCGGGGATGTTTGCCGATTGGGCCTATCTTCCGGCGCAAAAGCAGTTTTTTCGCCGGTCAGACCGCGTGCTGTGGGCGGATAGCAGTTTCGACAAGCAGTATCAGCCGGTTCTTCCCCGTCTCAAGGCTGAAGCCGGAATCGCCTCCAAGGCCCGGAACATCACCCCGGCCTACATTTATTTCGACGATCCGCAGCGCCGGGTCTTCGCGCATAACCTGACCTATCATCCCGGAAAAGAGAGCCTGATCCGCACCCCCGATGGGCGTGTGCTGGCTAACACGTGGCAGCTCGGATTTAAGACCACCCATCCTGATGTCACCGATTTCGACGTGCTGCCCTTTCTGGCCCACTGCAAGCTGGTTCTGGGCACCGATTTCAACGTTCGGCTTTTCATCATCTGGAGTGCTTATGTTGTCCAGTTTCCGGATCGCAAGCCGAATTGGGCTTGGTTGATTTCGGCCGTACAGGGCCTCGGCAAGGACTGGCTGCTCAAGATGCTGCGCTGGGCGGTCGGCGACCGTAACCATACTTCAGTGACAGTCGATCATTTGAACGGTCAGTTCACAGACTATCTTGAACACAAACTGATGATCGTGTCAGAGACGCATCAACAGACTTCAGCCCGAGGCCAATCTTCAGAAGATGTCTATAACCGGCTGAAAGAGTATCTGGCTCGGCCGCCGGACGAGATTAAGATCAACAATAAAGGTCAGAAGCCGTATCCTATCCCTAACTTGGGTGCGTGGATTTTTCTCTCCAATTACCGTGATCCGCTCTACCTGGAGCCGGGAGATCGCCGACTACACGTCGTCAACAACATGGATACGCCGCGACAATCACCAGAATATTATAACCAGTTGATCCCCTATCTCGACGCCAACAAGGATCTGATCGCCAGCTTCCTCGCTACCTACCCGTTGACCGAGGCCGACATCCGGCTGATCGAAGGCCCGGCGCCGGATAGCCCAGCTAAAAGACTGCTGATCAGGGCCAACCAGCCTTCGCTCGATACTGCCGTCGAGGAGTTTATCGCCGAGTTGCAGCTCACCGTCGCGCAAGGGGTCAAGGGCGCCTCCCTGGTAGCGACCGCCAGCGAGGTCAAAGACAGCATCCTGGGGCATTCAGGTCTCAGGTTCATCAGTAGCACCAAGCTTGCCAGCGCGCTTTGGAACGCAGGCGCCCGCCCGGTCAAGCCTGATCCGAAGAACCCTCGGGGCGCCGCCTCGATCTGGGCCAGAGGCAGCACGAAACGGCTCTGGCTGCTGGCGCCCTGCGATGCCAAGGGCCGCGACCATACCTGGCTGAGCCCGGACCAACTGGTCGAACTCTATGGAGGGAGCAAGTTCCCTCTTGACATTGCGGACGAAGATGACAAAGTAGTCAAGCTACACCCGACAAAGGATACCGACGTATGACCACCCACGCTCATGAAGCCAAGCAGAGACTGGTGCCCAAGGCGCCTAAGACCGAAGAAGGTGTGATGCAGTATTACACCCTGGCTGACACGGCTGCGAAGCTGAAGATGTCGCGCCAGACGCTGTACACGCACATCCTGGCGGGGAGGATCAAGATCCGTAAGTTTGGGCGCTATTCGGTGATCGCCGAAAACGAAGTTCAGAGGTTCGCCAAGATGTTGCGGCCGATCAACGTCGCCGGCAAGACCCGCATGGTCTATGCCCAGCCGACCAGCCTTTCCGGAACGAACGACGTTTTGTGACCGAGGCCCAGGATCTTCGCGATCTCGCGGCGCAGATCGAGAAGCTGTGTCGGGAGCATCAGGCCGGGTCGATGGCCTTCGAAGCCGTCAACGCACTGATCGACTATTTGCGGCTACGCGCTAAGGTCATGGACCTGAACGCGGGCCGATGATGATCATTGTTCTGCTGGCAATCTGCGCCTTTGTCGGTGCCATTATTACCGTGGTCTCGCTTGAAGCCGGGCTATCGGTCTGGGGCATGATCGGCGTGTGGCTCGCCGCCAACCTGCTGGTTGTGGCTATTTTCGCCCTTTCGGCTTCGGCTTGGGCTGGGCCTTAGCCTTGTCAGCGGCGACAAATTCCTTACCGACCGACTTAGGGATGCTAAGCGTGCTTCTGCCCTTCGCGGCAGCTTCCATCGCACGGTGCTGCTTAGGCGTTTTGGACGGCACTAGCTCTCTCCTCTAAAGACCGAAGCCTAATTTGCGCCGGGCCGCCAACTGCGGCTGACCGATCTCACCCAAGCCCTGCATGTCGAACATCTTCTGCATAGCGCGGGTCTTGGCAAGATCGCCGACATTTCCGAAGAGTGGCTGCGCCCCGAGCGCGGCTTTCGACAGGGCGCCCAGCTTGTCGTCGTAGCCCTGGCCCATCCCCGGCGAGATGGTCCGCTCGACGTTGAGATTGCCCGAAGAACTTCCTCCGCCGAGACCTTTCGCCAGACCTCCCAGGAGCCCGCCGAGCCCGCCGCCGCCGGTGTCAGCTCCAGCCAGGTCGGCTTCGGACATCGGCGTGGTGACGTTCACGTCGGGCGCAGCACTGGCCGCTGGCGGCATCTCCGTGACACGAGGCTCGGGCATGGGGGCGCCAGGCGCCGGCCCTCCAGCCTCCTGGGGAAGTACCTTGGCGCTGGCGTCGCGGCCGCCGCGTGAGCCCACGGGCTCGACATGCCAGGGCTCGTGCCCCATCGGAAAGTGCAGCCCGTAGTTGGCCGCGTTCTGGTGCACCCAGTTCTTGCGCGCCTCGTATTCAGGCGAGCCTCTGGGAGCCCCATAGTCGAGATCGACGGCTTGCCCACCTTCGTGGCGGGAATGGCCCGGCGGGGCCACGAACTTCCGCGTCGCGGCCTCCGAGCCGTATTTCTTGAGCCCTGCCGCGTAGAGATCGGCCTGCTCCTGGGCCGTCCGGAACGCCGACCTGACACGGATTTTGTCGCGGATCTCCGGCGGTGCGCTCTCGATCAGCTTCTGAAGGCCGGTCGAGAACTGCGGGTTGAGCCGGTCGACGATGCCGGGATCGCGTCCCGCCAGGACATACGTACGTAGTCCCCCTGTCTGGGGGTCGACCTTGGTGACGGTGGCGGGTTCGGTCTTGGTCGCCGGCGTGGTGCTGACGGTGACACCGGGAACAGCACTCGCCGCACCCCCTAAGTCTCGTGTCACACCTGAAGGAGCGTTGATGGTGTCACTGCCGGTGCCACCAGCGAGCCGGTCGTTCCCTTGCACTCCACCGACCAGCTCGGTCCTGAAGGACTGGGGACGGGGAGGCGCACACGGCGCAGACC